>LXNI01000610.1_pt1 | contig 39600 bp, 38 predicted proteins | sample 809091 | NCBI WGS metagenome assembly LXNI01 (sample SAMN04870527, study PRJNA318959) | sponge metagenome | biome: 01000161; feature: marine sponge reef; material: water | host: Sarcotragus foetidus | place: Greece: Milos, Mediterranean Sea | collected 2013-05-29 | depth 5-7 m
CACGGCCTGCTGCTCTTCCTCGACACCCAGATCGGCTGGAGCGACCCGCTCGCCGAGGTGCGCCTGCTGGAACCGTTCCTGCGCGAGCCCTTCGTGCACGTCGCCCTCGACCCGGAGTTCGCGACCAGGCACCTGGGCGTGGGACCGGGGCTCGCCATCGGCTCCGTCACGGCGCAGCAGGTGAACGAGGTGCAGCGCTACCTCGCCGGCATTGTGCGCGAGGAGAGCCTGCCGCCCAAGATCCTGATGGTGCACCAGTTCACCGACTGGATGCTCACAGGCCGCGATGAGGTCGAGGACCAACCCGAGGTCGAGCTCGCGATCGACATGGACGGCTTCGGGCGCGCTCCCGTCAAGCTCGACGGCTACCGGCGCTGGGCGCTCACCGCACCATCGGAACGCCCAGCATTCAAGCTCTTCTTCGACCAGGACACCCCCGTCATGACCCCCGAGGAGGTCCAGGGTCTCGACCAACCCCCCGACATCGTCATCTACCAGTAGGGCGATCGGCCCGCGCCCGGCGGTGCGGCTACCCCTCTGCTTCCGCGGAGCGCTCTGAGTCAAGGACCGCACTCACCTCGCAGGCAAAGCCCAGCAGCGCATCGTGGCCGTCCAGCGAGTCCTCTCCGCCAAGCGTGGCCACCGCGCCGTCATTCTGATACACCTCCACCATGCGCGCGCCCGAGCAAACGACCCCCAGACCAGGATGGCCGGAACGGGTATGTGGAGGCGAATGCCGCGGGCGCGACGGCGACCGCCCGGCATGTGGCTGCCCGATGGCCACGGCCTGTACGTCGAGGTCGAGGATGGTGGGCACGTCGTCATCGAGCACACGGCTACAGGCTGAACAACACCTCGAAGGTGGTACTGCCTACCGTCAAGTTAGGCCCACCAGACTGGACAAAATCGAGAACTTTCTCTTTGATGTTCCGCTTGGCACCGTAGCCGCAGAACCATGTTGATCGTCGCAGGGTGTGCCACCATGAGAGGGGGCTAGCAGGGTGCTGAAGAAACGACCTCGCACGTAGCGGGTGGCCCCGCTCGGCTCCGGCCGACACGTTGCGGGAGGGTGTCAGGGGCTTGGGGAAGGCCTCCCCGCCCCTCTGGCTGCCAGAATTGGCGCGGGAGGAGCAGGTGGGCGCACTGCTCCTACACGGCGACGGGTTCCAACCGCGCGAGACGCACGAGATTGTAGGCCGCTGCGGTGAGCTCCAGCCAGGCGCGATTGCGCCGCCGTCGATGTAGCGCAGCTTGCGACCGCCAGCCACCGTCTTCAGCCAGCCGAAGACCTCCTCCACCAGCTTCCGTTGTCGCAGGCTGTGTCCGTAGCCGGGGTGCCGCGTCGTGCGCCCGTCGATGGCGCTCCGCCGCCCACGCTCATTGCGGGCCACGTGCGGCGTCACCCCAAGGCCCCGTACCGCCTGCACGAAGTCGCGCGTGTCGTAGCCCCGGTCCGCCCCCAGCGTGGCGCGACCACGCACGCTCCGCTCCAGCATCTGCAGGGCCGCTTCGCGCTCGCCGTAGCCGTTCGCCTCGCTCAACTCCACGTCCACCACCAGCCCGTGGCGGTTCTCGCTGAGGACGTGCCCCAGGTAGCTCAGCTTCGCCTCCTGGGCGTTTCCCTTGCGATAGAGTCGCGCCTCGGCGTCCGTGCGTCAGACGTGCGTCTCGCGCCTCCGTTGCTGCCCCCGGAAGTCCACCTCGGCGTTGCGTCCACCGCTCCCCGCAGGTGGCTCCTGTTCGTCCCGTGGGCGGTAGCTCTTGAGCGAGGCCCACGCCTCCAGCAGCGTCCCGTCCACACTGAAGTGGTCGTCCGAGAGCAGCCTCCTCCGGCCCGCCTCGGCCACCACCTCACTGAAGAAGGCGCGCGCCACCTCCGCCTCCAGCAAGCGCTCGCGGTTCTTGCTGAAGGTCGTCGCAGTTGAAGGGCTCGTCGTCCACGTTCAGGTCGAGGAACCACTTGAAGAGCAGGTTGTAGCGCAGTTGCTCGCAGAACTGGCGCTCGCTGCGTACCGAGAAGAGCGCGATCAGGAGGCTCCCCTTGAGCAGGTGCTCCGGTGGGATCGAGGGACGCCCGCGCTTCGCATACCTCGCCTCGAAGCGCGGCGACAGCCGCTCCAGACACTCGTCCACCAGCGGCTTGATGCGCCGCAGGGGATGGTCCTTTGGCACAAACGCCTCCGGCGTCACCGCCAGCATGATGTTCGCCTGTCGCTCTCGCTCACCGCGCATGGGGAACCTCCCGGTTCTTCCCATGATCCCCGCTCAGGACTTTTTCAGCACCCTGCTAGAGATGTTGCCTATCCCGGCATCGCCCCAGCTGAGGCGACTCAAGGAGATGGTTCACCGAGGTCGAAGCCGTGCTTTGCGGCGAATTCGGCGAAGGCGTAGCCGAAGTGGGGGTCTGCCTTCAGCCTCAGCAGGTAGCCCTGCATTTCGTTGCGTGGAATCGAGTCGACCTGCAACTCCAGATCCCATAGCAGCAACGCAGGGTCGAGCAGAGGCCTGATTTCTGTTGCCTCGGTGGCAGTGGCGTCGGGCTTTTCGAAGGCCAGTCGGCACACGCTGCATAGGGGATAGGTGAATGGTTTCTGGTAGCCGAGGTCATGGCGGTGGGGTCGCATCTGTTGGATCGCGTCGGTGGTCATGGGCGATTGGCCTTCGAGGAGGTCTCCCCGTACCCATAGGGTAGCAGGCGGGCCAACTCTTCCTGCACCAGTTAACAGGTAGTGGCTGGCCAGCGGCTGGAAGCGTACCGTCATCGCCCGCTTCGGGAACTGCACCCTGCGCACCGCGGCCGAGAGATTGTCGTAGACCGTGCGCTGCGGCACCCCGCCGCAGTGCGCAAAGGCGCGCAGGTGGGCGTCGAGGAAGGAGATCTGTGCGGAGAAGGCTGGGAATGCCGCATTCGCGACACGTGCCCCGCAGCTCGCCGTCGCTGAGCTCTTACCGTTCGATGGCCTAGCGTTGTATGCAAACCGGCTCGCTCCAGACTGCGAGCGGTGCAGCGTCGGCACTCGACCTCCGCTAATGCTGAGGTGAGTTGGCACACCTGCATTGGTACGTCTCCGCTCCCGCCTCCGTTGGGGCAACAACGACCCCTCGGCTAGGCCCCCTGCACCATTGGCCCTTGTGTGATCGAGACGCCTCAGGTGGATCGGCTTCCGAGCGCTCTCGCAGGAGGCTAACGGTTGTCTGTCAGCTCTGCGATGCCGAAGTGTCGTGCGGGACTGGTGCCCCAGTAGACCGCTTGCTCAGACCTGTTTCCAGTCCAGTCGCTCCAGTCCCACCACCTGGTGCCGTCTGAGGCAGGTACATACGTATTCGGCTCTGGCGTGCTGCCGTTCACCGTGAAAGACACTGCGGAGCCCAGTTCCGCACCGCCGCAGCCCCGGGGGATGGTGAGGGTGAAGGACCAATTGCCGAAACGCTTGACGGCGGTGTCCGTGTCGCATGTCGTGCCGCCGACAAGCGCAGCGACTACCAGGATCGTGGAAGGCGTCACGACACCGTTGGGGTCTGACGGGGCTCGCCTGCTGTCGTTCCAGCCGAACCGGAAGTCTGCCGTGCCAGTAACCGTCCATCCCGTACCCACAGTTGTCGGTGGCGTGGTAACGACATCTGTCTCGCTCTCGGGGGCAGTCCCGCCTGGAGCGACGGCGTAACCCTGTAGGCCAAGGGCGACTAGCTTCTGGCTCAGGGTCGGCTCGGCGATGGCGAAGTGGATGCCCTCCGCGTCGGTGGCAGAGTGACTTGAGCTAACGACCCCAGCGACGCGCCCGCAGGCGTCTACCAGAGGGCCACCGCTGTTCCCAGGGTTGGAGGCCGCGTCCGTCTGTATCTCGGAGATGCCCGCACTGCTGGTGAGCAACCGCGACACGTGGCCGCGGGTGATGGCCGCGCCCAGCCCGAATCCCTGGCCGTAGCCTACGATCGCGATCTCCGCACCTTGGGGGATGGCACCCGCCCACAGCAGAGGAGTCAGCCGCGGGGCCGAGGCCGCGAGCACGGCCACGTCGCCATCCTCGAAGCCGTAGAAGCCGACGAGCCGGGCGGCGATGTTCACATGCTCATTGCGCAGCGTGATCCAAGCCGGACGTTCGTCCACGACGTGACCTGCCGTTACGAACTGGCCCTCGCCCACGTAGAAGGCCGTTCCTATAGCACTGGGCGTGGTCACCTTAACCGTACTGGCGACTACCATCGCCGTCGTCTCCGCCCATCGGCAGACGCGCGCCTCGCCTTCATCCGTCGCTGGTGCAGCTTCCGAAGGCACAAGCTCGGGCGTGCGGCCGCTGGCTGCGTCGGGCACGGGCACAGCCACGGTACGGTCGCTGTAGCGGAACGTGCCGCGGGCGTTCATCGCATCCATCCCCAGACGTTCCGTTTCGCCCCACTCACCGGCGGAGGGGCGCGCGGACAGGTAGACCCGCCGGGGATCGCTCACGTGTTGCCAGACGCGCAGTTCCACATCGGCCGTGTCGCCGCTGGCGAGGGGAACGGCGACGACCTGATCGCTGTAGCGGTAGGTCCCACGGGCGTTCGTGGCGTCCATCGGAAGAGCGAGCGTGCGCCCCCAGTCGCCGCCCTCGGGGCGGGCCGATAGGAAGAGGCGGAGCGGGTTGCTGACAGCCTGCCAGACGCGCAACTCTACCCGTGCCTCCACGGTTGGGGGCTCGACCGGTTCGGATGGGCCGGACTGCGCGCCGGCAGGCTTGGCAGTCGGTATGCCGAGGCTGAAGAGGAGGAGGACTCCGACAAGCGTTTGCAGACAGGTCGTTAGGCCCATTGGCACAAAATGCAATAATACGCTTCGAACAGGCGGTCGGCGGACAGACCCATCGTGGCGCACCTGCTTCGCTTCCTGTCGGCGGGCACTCAATCTCGCCCTTCTCGTGTTGGGTAGGCGAGTAGTCGGTTGATCGTCTAGTGTGGAGCGCGTGGCACGGACGATCGATTTCGACGACCCCCGATTCCCGGCTCTCGCTGAGGCAATCCTGCAACGCCACGAGCGGGGGGAGGCCGAGGCGAACATCACCAGCGCCGTGCGCGACTTCCTCATCGCGACCGGACTTGTCGGGGCTGACGAGATCGTCGAGGAGGTCCATCCAGGCGATGCCGACCGCAAGGCGGTTGACCTGACCGCATTCGACACCTACATCGAGGTGAAGCGCCGCGCCGGCACCTCGCGACCCGAGCAACGGTGGGTCGACCAGCTCGATGGTTACTTGGAGGCGTCGCAGCGCGCCGGACGCGGTGTGCGTCTGGGTGTGCTCACTGACGGCAGGCACTGGTTCCTGCGCTGGCCCGGGGCCGGGCCAGCGCGCGGGGAGGCGCCGTTTGCCTTCGAGATGAAGGATGCCGAGCACTGGGTCTCGCTCTACGAGTGGCTGCGCGATCATGCGCTGGGCGTAAGCGAGCGCATGCGACCCGGCCGCGACACCGTGGCCGAGCACTTCGGCCCGCGGAGCGTCCTGTACCAGCGCGACCTGGATGCCTTGCGGCGGCTCCACCGCGAGCATCGCGAGAGCGAGACGGTCGAGGTCAAGCGACGGCTGTGGCTTGACCTGCTGCGAGCGGCGACCGGCGAGTTCGCGGACTCCATCGACGACCTCGACGACCTCTTCGTTCGCCACACCTACCTCACGGCCGTCGTAGGCCTGGCCGTACAGGCGCGGTTCGGGATCGACATTGCCGACCTCGCCCGGACCGACGCCGCCGACCTGCTCGCTGGAGGCCGCTTCCGCGACCAGACCGGGCTCCAGGGAGTCGTGGAGACTGACTTCTTCAGCTGGCCTGCCGAGGTTGGCGGCGAGTTGCTGCTGCTGACGATCGCACGCCGCCTGGCGCGGTTCGAGTGGGAGGAGGCCCCTGCGGATGTCGCCGCCATCCTCTACGAGACGGTGATCCCCGCCGAGGAGCGGAGGCAGCTTGGGGAGTACTACACGCCTGATTGGCTGGTGCGGGCGATGCTCGACGAGCTCGTGACCAGTCCCCTGGAGCAGCGCGTGCTCGACCCCGCGTGCGGGTCGGGCACCTTCATCGCGGAGGCCGTCGCCCGCTTCGTTGCCGCATCCGAACAGGGCGGAGTGGATCCCGCAGCTGCCCTTGAAGGGCTGCGGGAGGCGGTGGTCGGCATCGACATCCACCCCGTGGCTGTGCACCTGGCGCGTTCGGCGTGGGCGATCGCCGCGCAGCCGCTGATCGAATCAGCGGTGGCGGCTGGCTTCACGGGAACGGTGTCAACACCTGTCTACCTCGGCGACTCACTCCAGCTGCGCTTCGGCGCTGGTGAACTGCTGGCCGAAGCGGAGGTGCGGATTGAGATCGGCGACGAGCAGCGCAACGAGCTAATCTTCCCGACGAGCCTGGTCGAGCGGGCCGACACCTTCGACGACTTGATGAGCGCGGTCGCGGGCGCGATTGCCCGCGGCGATGACCCGCAACTCGAACTCGCCGACCATACGCTGAGCGAGCCCGAGCGCCGCAGCCTCGCTCCAGCCATTGAGTTGATGCGGCAACTGCACGCCTCCGGGCGGAACCACGTCTGGGCCTACTACACGCGTAACCTCGTCCGTCCGGTCGCGCTTGCTCGCCGCAAGGCAGACGTCATCATCGGAAACCCCCCGTGGCTAAACTACAACCAGACGATCGACGTGCTCCGCACGGAACTCGAGCGGCAGAGCAAGGAGTTGTACGGCCTCTGGGTCGGGGGCCGCTACGCGACGCATCAGGATGTGGCCGGCCTGTTCTTCGCCCGCTGCGTAGACCTCTACCTCGACAGCGGCGGCGTGGTCGGGATGGTGATGCCGCACAGCGCGCTCGGGGCGGGCCAGCATGCGAAGTGGCGGAGTGGACGCTGGGCCACGAGCAGCGGCGTCGTGCACCAGATGGACTTCGGCTTCAAGCGGCCGTGGGACCTGGAGCGGCTCCGGCCGAACGCCTTCTTCCCGATCCCCGCCTGCGTGGCCTTCGCACGACGTGCAGCCAGTGACGCCGTGGCGCTGGGCGGGGAGGTGGAGCGCTGGGAAGGACGGCCCGGCGGGCCTGCGGTCACGAGGACCGCCGTCGCTGCGGGCACCGACCATGCCGAGGCGTCCCCCTACCGCGATCTGGCGTCGCAGGGGGCGTCGCTGGTGCCACGCTGCCTGACGTTTGTGAACCAGGTCGAGAACCCCGCGCGGATCCGCGCGGGAGGCGCGATCATGGTCAATCCGCGCCGTGGTCGCCAGGACAAGGCCCCGTGGCGCGACCTCGACCTGACCGCTATCACCGGAGATATGATCGAGGAGGCACACGTCTTCAGTGTCTTGCTCGGAGAGAGCGTAGCCCCCTACGTCACGCTGGAGTCGCTGCTGGCGGTCTTGCCAGTGCGGCGCGACAACGGTGACGATCTCCCCGCCGGTGAGGGTGATTTTTCAGTGGCGGGCGTAGACCTGCAGCCGCTCGGACGCCTGATGCGCAGGCGCTGGCGGACGGTCAGCACGCTATGGGACGACCACAAGCAGCCGGTCAACAAATTGACGTTGCTGGGCCAACTCGACTATCGCCGCAAACTCAGTAGGCAGCTCGCGTGGCGTGCGTCCGCGAGCGAGAGCGCGTGCCGCATCGTGTACACGACATCGGGGAGGCCCACGGCGGCACGGCTGCGGGACCGCGACGCCATTGTCGACCACACGCTCTACTGGATGCCCTGCGCCAGCGATGGGGAGGCAGCGTACCTGCTAGCGCTCATCAACAGCGATGCCTTGCGTGAGGCCGTCGAGCCCTTCATGCCACGTGGTCTGTGGGGTGCCCGGCATCTTCACAAGCACCTGTGGAACCTGCGGATTCCGCGCTTCGATGCTGGGGATGCGCTGCATGTCGAGATTGCTGCGGCTGGGGAGGCCGCCGCCCTGGGGGCGGCGGAACAACGCCCTGACCGCGCCGGACTCGACAGTGCTACCGCGCGTCGACTCGTGCGTCAGTGGCTCGCCGACTCGAACGAGGGCCGCGAGGTCGAGCGCGTGGTCGGCGAGTTGCTACGTTTAAGTGGAGCGGACTAACCGTGGGTGTGAGCAGCCGCCGAGTAGTTGCGTGATCTTCTACGGTGAACACGATGGCACCGACGATTGACCAAGGCAATCCCAGATACTCGGCGCTCGCAATGCTCCATCCCGACCATCCCCTGATTCGAACTTCATCCGGTGTGATGTATTCAGGTGGTCCAGAGCGAGAGGCCAAACTCACGCCGATCGCGCTTGCGAGGACACAAGGCGGGCCAATGTTGCCAATGCCACCGGTGTTGGGGCGCAGCGTAGGCCGAGCAGAATTCAAAGACAATCCAAGGCCGGGGAAGAGGGGGCATCATGCCAAAGGGGCGTGACTTCGAGGCTTCGACGAAGTTCTGCGCGAACGCGATCGAGCTCATCAACGGTGTGGTTCGCCTGAGCCCAAAGGGGTGGGGGCGGGAGGAAGCTGTCAGAATCGGGCTGCTCTTGAGGATCGAGCATCTCATCCACTCCATCCTGTGCCTCAGACATTGTGAGGGAACTGGGGAAGCCAGGTTTGCTCTCAGTCGCTTGGTCATTGAGTCGGCTATGAACCTCAAGTACCTAGTCTTCAAGGGTGGTCCTGAGGTTTACGAGAGATTCGTGAAAAGCGGGCTGAGGGCTAATGTAGACCTCCTCGAAGACTTGGAGAACAGTATTGGAGAGCGTATTGGAATTGATGAGATGCCTATTGAGAAGCGCATGAAGGCAAGTGCGATGCAATATCTGAAGGACTCAGGAACAACCCTCGAAGAAGTCAGGGCCAGCCCGAAGGAATGGGGACCAAGCTACCGGGAACGCATGAGGGAGATAGGCTACGATGAGGCATACTTGTACATTCAGAGCATCCCCTCGTCAGCGGTTCACGGTGACTGGAGCAGCCTTCTGAGGTTCTATCTCCACAAGGGCGACGAAGGCTACAGTCGGAGGCAACTCGATCCGGCGGAAACCGACAACCTCTTGAACCCAATCGTCGCCCTGACGTGCGACGCCCTTGTGGACTACGCGGAGGCCGTTCATCCAGACAATGCTGCCCTTGTCCGCTCGGCTAGGTTCCTCCAGGAGACGGTGATGGATGCAGAGGAGGAATCTGGAGACTTCAAGCTGGGAGATGTGCAGGGTGATGGAGACAAATGAGGGTGGGACGCCGAGCGGGCATCGGCTTGTAAGAAAGCGGGGGCAGTGAGTTCAGCGTCACCAATCCTGTTCGACTATCCGTCCCCACTCCAACTTCCGACGCGGAGCGAGCCTCGCCGGATGGCTTGTGGCTTCGCAGGTATTGGTCAGAGCATCATCTGTGCCCCGGATGGTGCGACGCCCTGCTCCGAGATGCTGACGTCAGGGAAACCGCCCCTTTGCCCCACGCTCCAGGTAGTTCGTAAGGCGATGGGAAGTGCCCAAGGCGCAGAGCGTATGTACGCTGGAAGGTGCATGCCGGAGAGAAGCGGTGGAACCGAGACTGGCCGACGCGATCGGCGACTATCTGCGCGCGCACATCGAGCGCCACGGCCGCAAAGGCACGGCCGAGGCGTTCGGGGTCTCGCGCCACACGCTGTGGCGGTTCCTCGAACGCGGCCAGGTGGGTCGCGCCCTGCCGCAGGCAGTACTCGACCGCGTGGGGAAGAGCCAGGACGCCGTCGACGCGGCCACGCAGGCCCTCCTTGCGAGCCCAGCCCGGACGTACGAGCGGACATCGCGGCCGGACTTCCTGCCGAAGCGCCTCAAGGAGACGCTTCTCGACCTCTGCGCGACGCCGCTGACCACCGTCTCCGAGCTGGCGAGCTTCACGCGCGAGCCCGCCTCCAGCCTGCGTGACCGCCTCACCGGGCTTCGCCGGCGCGGTCTGGCGGACTGGCGCCCGCACCGCCTCGCCGAGCTGGGCGAGCGCCCCCAGCGGCGCTGGTTCCCGACTGAGGAGGGGATAGACGCCGCCTGCAAGGCGAGCGGGGGCGGAGACGGCCTGCTGCGCACCGCGCCGGTCTCGCGCCAGTGGTTCCGGCTGCTGGCGGAGCGCCTCGACTCCATCGCCATCATCTACCAGGTCGCCACGCGCATTGCCGAGGCGGACCCCGAGGGCGGAGCGGTGGGCGTCGACCACTACCGCAGCGGTCCTTACGACGCGCTGGTGACGCTCACGGGCGGGCGCACGCTGGGCCTGCTGCGGCAGGGGCCGCTGCTGACGCCCGCCAACCTGCGCTACCGCCTGCGCAGCATGACGCGGCTGGACTACCAGCAGCGCCCGCGGCTGTCGCTCGTGCTGGCCCACTCCGACCAGGACGCGCGGCGCGCCCTGCGGGCGCTGGGGCATCCGACGGAGCACGAGACCACGTTCGTCGCGACGACGGGCGCGGTGCTCGTGCGGGAGGCGGAGGCGAAGGTCTGGCAGCAGTGCGGAGCGGGGGTCGACATGGCGACTCCGCTCGCCCCGAACCTGAATCTGCCAACAATCCTCAACTGGCTGGGCGAGCGCATCGCGGGCGAGCGGCGGCGCTGGCCCTCCTCCTCCCTCGGGGCCGACCGCACGAGCCTCTACGCTGGCGGTCTGCGTGCCAGCCGGCCCAAACCCGCGGAGCAACTCGACGGCGCGTACGCCGTGCGGCTCTCGCGCACGGACAAGCAGGTGCTCGACCTGCTCGCGGACTGGCCGCTCTGCACAGCTGAGCAAATGGCCGGCCTGATGGGCGGCGTCGGGCGCCGCCGTGTCAACCAGGCACTGCGCCGCCTGCGCCGACTGGTCGAACGCGACAAGGCAGGTGGAGGGTACGTACTCAGCGACGAGGGCCTGACCGTGCTGGCGCGCCGCGACCGCGCGGCGGTGGGTCCGGTCCTCGACCGCTGGACGCCGCAGCGGCACGAGGGCGTCTACATCGGGAGTTCGCTGCGCTCGCTCGTCTCGCAGCGCGACCACCAGCGCGGCATCGTCGGGTTCGCGGCCCGTCTCAGCGCCGAGGTGGCGGAGCAATCCGACGAGTACGAGCTCTTCGACCTGCTCCCCACGCACCGTTCACAGATCAGCTACGACGCCGAGGGCGCGCGCCAGCTCTTGCTGCCGGATGTCTCGTTCCAGGTCGCACAATTCGGCTACTTCGAGTGGTGCCTGTTCGAGTATGAGCGGCGTGCAACGACGCCGCTACGGCTCCCCACCCGGCTGCGCTCCTACGAGCGCTATTTCAAGAGTCCCTACGCGAGAAGCGACCACGGCGGCGTGCCGCCGCTGGTGCTGTTCGTGTTCGAGTCCGAGCGAGCAGAGGAGGTCTTCCTCAACGCCGCCTCCTGGCTCCCCGGGGTACTGCTGGCCAGCGCCACCACCGCCGTGCTCGATGAGCATGGGGTGCTTGGTCCGTCCTGGCGTCTGCCCGCTCCCGATGCACCACAGCGCCGGTTCCTGGTGGACCTGAGGCAAGTGACAAAGTGTCGCAACTCCCGTACCGAGCGTTTCCTGTAGGGGACCTCGCCTGCCACGGCGTTGGGGCAGCCCTGCCCCTTGGAAACGCCTGTATTCGCAGCACCTGCGCGGTGCCGGTGGGGCAGTTCTTACCAACGTCCTTCTTCTTACCGCCTCTGTCTGGCCTCCCCAGCGCAACTGGTGGACAAATGGTGCAGAACCGGCGATCCGTCTTTCGGAACGCAGGTTCGATCCGGGCGGTCGCCAAACCGGCGGGAGAGGCTCCGACTGGGTGCCGCGAAGCTACGTGCGGGACAACTCCCTCCATCATGCGGGCCGTCGTCAGGCACCGCCTCGCGGACGCGCCTCCAGTCTAGCTGCACCTCCGCAGCCTGCTGCTCCTGTAGGATAGAAGCGCGGAAGCGAGAGCGGACATGACGACCACGACCGAAGCGAGGCTGCTGACCGCCGACGATCTGCTGCGGCTCTACAGCGAGGGCGTGCGCGGCGAACTGATCCGGGGGGTGCTCTGCGAGACCATGCCAGCAGGACAACGACACGGCAAGATTGTGGCGAAGCTGGTGGCTGCGCTGGTCAACTTTGTTGACGTTGAAGGAATGGGAACCGTCGTCGCTTCGGACTCGGGCGTCTGGCTGGAGCGCGACCCGGACACTGTACGAGAACCGGACATCGCCTTCACGTCCGTGGACCGGCTCCCGCTGGGTGAAGACATCCCTGGCTACGCTGAAGTCGTCCCCGACCTTGTCATCGAGGTCGCCTCCCCGAGCGACAGCCGCCGAGAGGTCAACGACAAGGCTCACATGTGGCTCAGCCACGGCGTACGCCTCGTCTGGGTCGTGCACCCGGAGACGAGCACGGTCGATGTGCACCGCTCCGATGCAGCAGTCTCGACGCTCGTCGAGGACGACGCCCTCGACGGCTTGGACGTGCTGCCCGGCTTCGCTTGTGACGTGAGCGCCGTCTTTGGACTGCGTCGTGCCGCAGGGGAAGGTACCGGACGGTAGGCTCGGCAGGGTCGTTGGCCTGACGCTCTTTAGCAGCGGCCTCGCTGGCCAAGTGTGGGAGACTATCGGCGGTGCACGCAAGACTGTGGGCTGCCGCCGTAGCGACCTTCGCATTCGCGTCGCTGGCCGCTTGCGGAGGTTCGGCGCTTACCGTTGAGGATTACGCTGCGCTGGTATGTAGTGCTCCCAACGACGGTGGGGCTTCCCTTGAGTATGTATCTGGCAACAAGTCCCTGGAGACGGTCACTCCGCCCCCGGTGCTGGAGAGATTTCATCGGTACATGGTCGACCATGTGCGCAACCGCGCACTGGCCGATCTCTGGGGGCCGATACATAGCGGATCTATTCTCGAGGATGTCCTGCTAGACCTTCCCTTGGGAGTGGCCACTACGCTGGCCGAAGCCTGCGAATCCAACTGGCTGATCGTCGTCTCGGATGGCGCCCCCGACGCCCTAATTCTGGAGTGGGCGGGTGGACCGGACGACGCTACGAAGTGGCAGTACCGGCATCGCATCTGGGTAGATGGTTGGCCGCAGTCGTGGAGCCGGTGGCAGGATGTGCCGGACAGCAATGGCGTGACCCGCCGCTACCGTCTTACTGGCCTCTCCGCTGACACTGCGTACGACGCTCAGGTGCGATGGGTCGCAGGCCGCGTGCACGGCCCGCCCTCGAACAGCGGGGAAGGTGTAACGCCTCGCCCGGGCAGCCCGGAGGTGTCCTTCTACATCGTCGAGGGTGATGGAGAGACGCGGTGGCGGGTCTTGGACGCATACGTGACCATCCCCAAGGGAATGCGCCTGCGGGAGGGAAGACCTTGGGTGAATGGGGGAACGTGCCCGTTTGGAACCAGCCTCAAGGAAGTGACCAGCGGCTCGGTGCTGAGCGTCTGTCTGTACCCGACTTGCGAAATCGGCCGCTCCAACTACCCTGGCGGTAATGAAACCCACGATGTGGGTGCGTTCTTTGATTCACTCAGCCTCCGCAATCCCCTTTGTCTTGATCGGCCGGTTTGGGAGAACTCCACCAATAGGGTTGCCGATCTAGGCCTCGTAGCCGTCGGCGTCGCCGTGATGGCAGCGCATGCCGTAGCTGTGTGGTGGGCGCTCCGGGCTGCTGATGGGAGGAAGCTGGGGAGATAACAAATTCACTCTTGCGCCCTTGAGACCTGGGTACGGATACGCATGTGCGCTCCGGGAGTCGGGGGAGAGCGAGTGCTGGGGAGAACCGAGGGGCGTACCTGCGGCCCTATGCTCGTTCACCCTGAAGCGCGGGTTCCCTGTCTCGAAGAGGCGGGGTAGAGTGCCACCACAAGCGGCTCAGGTGCGGCAGTGAGGCTAGTCGAGAGCAGGCGGAATCCCGGGCGGACGGTGCGCGGTCGCTGCGAGCGTTGCGGGAGGGCCTGGGTTGCCCCAAGCGCCAGCGCCCTGAAGCTGGTGGTGGAAGCCCACGCCAAGCCGCTACCCGGTCTGGCGTACTCCGAGTGTGATCGCGTGCTGCATCCGCCCCTGGGCATCTGTCCAGCGCCTTCCGCCTCCTGCCCACGCTGCAGCCGGGAGAAGGCAGGGTAGGCCGTGGCCCACGGCAGGAGGCTATGCCCACACTTCCAGCACGACGACGAGGGTGACGACGGCCACGATCGCACCGCCCAGGGCGAGCAGGAGCCACTTGGCGATGCCCAGCCCGATCACTCGACGTAGCCCCCGGCCAGGTGTCGGTGGGGGTCCAGCACGGGATCACGGTCGCAATCGGGGTGGCGGCGTTTGTGCTGGCTGCGGCGGGCGGACACCCGGTTGGAGCAGGTCGGCGAACAGGTGCGCGCGAGGGGGCGACGGCCCTCCAGTGTGTTCCCGCAGCCCGGTGCCTCGCACAGACGGACACTCACGCCGCACCCCCGCTGCGGTCACGCCGCTCCAGCTCGGCGGCGGCCGCCGTGGCGACGCTGGACATGGCCATCTGCACAGTCAGGGCTCCGGCGGGTCCGCCGACCACGCCCGCCGCTGGCCGCAGCGTCAGCAGGCGGCGCAGGCAGGCAGCGCAGAGTACGCGCGTGAGTCCCACCAGCGTCGTTGCAGCCACGCCGCCAGCCTCCCGGTTGGCCGTGCAGCCGGCGCACTCCCGAGTCACCTCCCGTCTCCTGCCGTGTGGCGTGCACCGCCTCCCGGTCCCCAGCCACAGCCGTTCGCCACGCTCCCCTGCCTTCTGCAGGGTGGACCTGGGTCCACACGCGTCCCGCCAGCGAGCGGTCTTGCGAAGACACGGATCGGCCGGAGAAGCTCGCGCTCCAGCAGGCCGGCGGCTGGTCTACGATCTCTATGGCCTCACCGCCGAGGAGTCTGGCTCCGGTCGCGCCGGGGCAGGAGGGAGTTGCTTGAACCCGCCAGAAGACGAACTCCAGGATCCGCTGGCCCGACTGATCAGCCAGGTTCACGGACTGGGAACCAGAAGCATTTTTCGCGGCGAGCCGGAGTGCTTCCCGCGGGTCTCGTCGGGCCTCTTCCGCCAGCTCTACGAGATCGACGACCGGCGCTTCAGCATTGGCTCTGCGCAGCAACGCCGGATCGAGCTCGCACGACCGTACGCGCCGCATCTCAGCGACGACGATATCCTGACGCGCCTCCAGCACCTGGGCGGCAAGACGAACCTGATCGACTTCACGCGCGACCTCAACATCGCGCTGTTCTTTGCCTCGTACTACTCGCGCGACAAGGACGGCCGGGTCATCCTCATGGAAGAGCCGCTCGTGCGTCGCGAACAGCGTGACGTGCTCGCTCCTTACAAGCTTCTGACGCGCGGGAACCCGGCCAACATGACGGACGTGCAGAAGAGCGTCTGGGTCGAGCCCGAGAACGGCTACATCGACGAGAGAGCCGTCACCATTGTCGAGATCCCCAGCGCGCTCAAGCCGGGAATCCTGTCGCACCTGGGTGTGGTGTACGGAATCGAGGCTTCGACCGTCTACAACGATCTGTCGGGATTCATCCGCGATCAGGAGCGACTCCGTGATCCCGAAGCGGAGTGGCACGCGGGGGTGCGAGCCTACGAGGAGGGCCACTACGAATGCGCACTCGATTTCTTCGCCCAGTGTGAACAGCTTGTCGGAGAACCAGGAACGAACATGGAGTATTTGCGCGCGATGTCGTACGAGAACCTCGACCGCAGGGAAGACGCCCTTGCCGCCATGGAGAGCTTTCGGACCCGTTCCCACGACGATCATCGAGCGTTCCCGGAAGAAATGGAATCGGCGTACGCGGAACGCCAGCGGGGTGGCGAGGCGGAACGCCGGAGACGGACCGATCAGGATGCGGGTACTCCTGGCACGGGGGTGTTTCCCGGATTCCGGATTCGGTTGGTCGGTGATGCCGGTACGCCGGGCGGAACCAGGATCAGGATCGCTCACGAGACTGGATCCTCCGCGAAGGCGCTGTATGAGAAGGAAACCTTCGTGACGTTCCGGGAGCGCACGCCCGAGGCAGGGGAAACCTGGCTGCTCTCGCTAAGTCGCACCGATTACCAGGGGGTGGACTCGCAGCCTGAGCACTGGCCAATCCGGAAGACGTTGGTGCTGAAGGCGATCAATGGCGATGCCCCTGATGTCAAGGTGGAGATCGAAAGCCTGGAGTACACCTACGAGCCGGGCATCGTGGGGCCCCTCGTCGCCTACCCCGCGCGCAGTGACGGCGACAGTGGGTCGGCGGCGTGAGAGCCGGGGGGCGCGAGTGCGGGTCGAGTTCGCGCCAGTCGTAGTCCTCGAGTCGAAGCTGAACAAACGATGAAGAGACGGCCCGCGACAAGAGTGGCAAGGCTCCTTGCGGCTTGCCGCGGTGGGCGACGATCTCGCTCCTTCCGACTCCGAACACGGGCAGGCCGGTCGTAGTCCGGACCTGTAGAATGAGGAGGCACGGGAGCGGGCGGGACATGACCACAACGACCGAGGCGAAGCTGCTGACCGCCGCCGACCTGCTGAGGCTCGGCGGCGATGGCGCGCGCGTCGAGGTGCTCAAGAAACAACTCGGGGCGCCTCTTGCGCTTCTTCTGCTCGAACTCCACGCTGGCGAACGTCGGCTGATGCATGGGGGCTCCCTCCCCCATGATCGCATCCGTGCACCCGCGTTGGTGACTTGTTCAGCCTATCCCTAGCGCTGGCGGGCGGCAGGGACCTGCGAAAGCGGACTGCGGCAACCCTCTGCCACTCCGCGGCTCATACGCAAGCGCCCTTGAGCTTCCGATCCTGCGAGCACACGAGGGCCGCGACCTGCACGTCCTCGTCCGTGCACGTCCGCACGAGCACCGCCAACAGCTCGTCAGGCACTTCCGCAAGGACTGTCCGCCAATGCTGAACTCGCTCGCTGTCGATCATGGCTGTCTCCCCTTCGGTACATATCCTTTCCAACGATTCATGCGCTGAAGGTACCACGAGCCTTCCAGTCACCCGCAGCCCCTATAACCGCGCCCGTAGGGGAGGTCCTGCCGCAGACAGAGGCCTGAAGGTCAGCCGTGGCCGGGTTCGAGCGAATCTGCTTCGGCGCCACGGTCGCGTCGCCATCCCGACCGGGGTGGAGGCCAAACGGTAGGCACTACCATGTCCTGCCTGATACGCCGGACTGCTGAAGGTGGCGTTGTCCACTTGACAAGCACCGACTACGGGGGCGATCATCCGATCGGCTGGCAAGACTGCTTGGTACTACTGGTCTGTAGGGCTGATGCCCAGCCGGCTTCGTTTTCAGATTTCTTTCTCACAGGCTATGCGGGGATGCTTTTATCTGGGTAGACCCGCTTCAGGCGTTCTGACGGGTTAGCGTTTTTTGTATCTGCTGTATCTGGACGAGTCCGGTACCCATCCGAGTTCCGACCACCTTGTTGTCGGTGGCGTGGCTGTTTTTGAACGCAGCGCGTATTGGCTCCAGCGGGATCTGGATGCCGTAGCGAACCGGTTTTTCCCGGATGCCGACCCAGCAGCTCAGATCCACGCATCCCCGCTTCGCGTGCCAAGGGGCGAGCGCGCTCGGCCTCCGTATGACCAACTGAGCGCTGAGGAGCGCCATGAAATGCTGCTCGACGCCTACCAGGCGATCGGTAAGTCGCAGCACCCTGTGCTGTTCGCTACCGTCGTGGACAAGGAGCACGCCGCTCCCCGGGATCCGTACGAAGTCGCCTTCGAAGATGTGGTCAGTCGCTTCGACCTTATGCTGAGTCGGCGACATAGCTTAGGTGATACGCAACGTGGCCTCGTGATTGTCGCGGAATCGAACTACCGCGAGAGACTCGAAACGCTCGGTGATCGAATTCTGCGCGATGGCACGCAATGGAGCCGTACCCACAACTTGGCGGACGTTCCGCTCTTCGCCCGTTCCGCACGCACTCGCCTGCTGCAAGCAGCTGACCTGGTGGCGAACGCTGTCTATGGAGAGTACGAGAAGTCACTCGGTCGTGACTTCAAGACCTTGAGCCCCAAATTCGATCGCGAAGGTGATCGACTGCACGGACTCACGCATCTCAGCGCCAACGCAGCGACCTGTATGTGCGTCGCTTGCCTGTCGTGGCGAGTCCACCGTCAGTCGACTGTCGCTGGAACTCGCGAGGAGGATCCACAGCCCGGATCCGAAGGGAACACCAGCCGATGAACCACCGGCCGACCCCACCCTTACCGCTCTCTACCCACGCGTTTCCAGCGAGTGCCAGGAGGGTGGACCTCTCCGTCGCCGCCCAGTTGTGCGCGCTGCGCGAGCACACCGAGCTCAGCTACCTCGTGGTGTGTGAGTACGTCGACCGCACTGCAGCCGTATGAGTGACCTTCAGTTTGCCTCCGAGGTAATCGGCCACCTCGTCTGGCCGGTGTTGGTGGGGTTTGTAGTGTTCCTGTTCAAGAGCCCGATCGCGACTGTGATCAGATCCCTGCGGAGATTGACCTACAACAGAGGGGAGGGGTTTTCAGCGGAATTTGGATCGTTACTTGATGAGCTGCCTTACGACGATCCCACCATGACATTCGAGGACGACAATGAATCTCATTTGGCTGTGGGAAGCGGGGGTATAGAGGTATCAGAATCTGATCCGAGCGTGACGATACTAACATCTTGGGATAGGGTGGAACGAGCTCTACTTGGAGTATCTGCTGAGTATGGCGCTCCCCATACAGGCTCATTCTCTCAGCAAAAGAGGCATCTTCTTGAAATTGGCGTTTTGGACGCTAACTTGAGTAGCACGCTGGAGGATTTGAGACTCGTGAGAAGCGAGGTTGTTCACCGACCGGACATTGAACCTACTAGGGAGGATGCCCAGCGCTACGCTTCCGTAGCGTCCAATGTGGTTGGTGTACTGAGTAGGTGGGCTGCGGCTGGGGTGCCGGCGAACTTCAAGACGGACGCTCCGGACGTGATTGAGCCGCTCACAGAGACCACTATCACCGTCACCGTCGTGGATGCCGAAGGTGAGCTCGTTGGCGCAGTTCCCATCTCCGTGGCAAAGGTCCAGGGTGAAGGCGTAGTCGATGAAGTGCCGGGTGGATACACATCCGGGGGGCGCGGGGTGTTCAAGTTCCTGGCTCCGCGTGGGCCAGGCGAGGTCGTGTTCCTGATTCGCGCTGGCGATGCTACCAAGGGTCAGCAGGTTGCGGGCATCGAAGTCGTCGCAATCGGTTCAGGCCCATGACCATGCCCGGCGTCGGGACCAACAGAGCCGAACCTGCACTGCCTAGGTTTCCCCTGGCCTCGATCAGCTCCCGCATACCTGTGATACGGTGGCTGAGGAGGAGGTGCGCACGTGAGCAAGTACGGCTTTAGTGCAGAATCGGTGATTGTCCTCTACCGAGAGGAGCTGATTTCCGCGAAGACTGCGCTCCGAGAGCTCCACTTTGCGGAACTCGACTCGTCCTTCCTAGAGGATTTAATGAATCGTCCGGTAATCCAAGCCATCGAGGTGACGGGTAACCCGGAGCATGACCACCTAGTCATGCTTGTTAATTCGCAGATCCTGTCGCGCAGGACTGCCATGCAGAACTTGGGCATCGAGGATCCCGATCGGGAATTTCGCAACATCCTCTTGGAGAAGATGACGAAGCGTCCTGAAGTACAGGCATTCATCCGTGAAGCAGCCCAGCGCGTCGCTAGTACTCGGCGTGCGCGGCACTTCTGGCGCTACCCCTTAGCGGCGTCCTGTGACCATGAGAGTGCTGATCCCACAGGCGGGAAGGCGACCCATGGATGCCGCGCTCTAGCTTAAGCCACGCCGATGGACGGGGCCGCGCCTTAACTGCCTAGCAACGACAGCACTTGAGTGAAGGGTTAAGGGCGCCGAGGGGTGCCCATGCAGGGCTGCGAGCCAGGCGAACGTCTGTGCTACGCTCTCCAGGCTGGCCGGTTACGCCCTTGGAGCACAACCGGTGACCCCTACCGCACTGAAAGGACCACAACGTGAAGCACCCACCAGCCCCCAAGCCCGCCGCCTTGTACGCCCGCGTCTCCAGCGACCGCCAGGATGTCGACCTCTCCGTCGCGGCCCAGCTCCGGGCACTCCGCGACTACGCCGAGAAGAACGGCTACGTCGTCGCCCGCGAGTATGTGGACGAGGCCGAGAGCGGCCGCGTCGCCGACCGGCCCCAGTTCCGCAAGATGCTGGATGCGGCCAGCGAGGCCGATGCCCCCTTCGAGGAGATCCTCGTCTGGAAGTTCTCCCGCTTCACCCGCAAGCGTGAGCACGCCGTCGCCTTCAAATCGATGCTGCGCCGCCGCGGCATCCGCGTCGTCTCCATCACCGAGCACGCGGACGACTCCCCCACCGGGAAGCTCATGGAGGCGATCATCGAGAGCGTCGACGAATTTTATTCGGAGAATCTTGCTCAGGAAGTCACGCGCGGGATGCGCGAGTCCGCCTCGCGTGGGTTCTTCCTTGCGTCGAGGGCGCCCTTCGGCTACCGGCGGGTCAAGGTAAGCGACGGAGCAAGGGAGCGCCCCACTCTGGAAGTCGACCCGGCCACCGCCCCGATCGTGCGGGAGGTGTTCGAGAGTTCGCTGCGGGGGAACGGCCTCAAAGAGATCTGCCGAGATCTGAACGAAAGAGGCATCACCAACCGGGGCAGGCGCTGGTACCGGAACGGCCTCCACTACCTGCTCACGAACGAGGCCTACACAGGCACTGCCGTCTGGGGCCGCACGCGCAAGGACGGCAAGCCCCCAGAGCCCGTGCGTGCGGAGGGGGCCTGGGAGGCGATCATCCCCCGGGAGACGTTCGACCGGGTGCAGGAGTCTCTCGAGGAACGGGCGCCGAAGCGGCAGCGGCCGGCACGGGTGGGGAGCAAGTTCCTGCTGAGTGGGCTGCTGCGCTGTGGAGTCTGTGGCAAGCCCTACACGGGTCAGGGGGCGAAGGGGGGGCGTTACGCCTACTACGTCTGCGGCACCCTGCTCAGGGAGGGCGCCGGTTCATGCGCGGCGCGTTACCTGAACGCGGAGAAGGTGGAGGGGTTCATCGTCGACAAGATCAAGGAGCGCATCCTCACCGATGAGACCATCACCGAGCTGGTTACCCTGGTGGCGGAGGAGGTGGATGCCCTGGCGGGTCAGCTTGGTGGCAAGCTCAAGGCCATCGAGGCGGAGTTGGAGGACGTGCAGAGCCGGCTGCTTCGGCTCTACGAAGCTTTGGAGAAGAGCGACCTCACCCTGGAGGCCCTGTCACCGCGGATTCTCTCGCTGCGGCAGCGGGAGGACCAGCTTGCGGCAGCACGTGAGGAAGCAGCGGGCCAGCTTGCGCACCGAAAGGTCGAGTTGCCCACGACCGAGGAGATCAAGGAGTACGTGGCTGACTTCCGCAGCTTCCTGGCGGAAGGGACCATCCCCGAGCAGAAGGCGCTCATCCGCAACTTCGTGCAGGGCGTCGAGGTGAAGGGGGAAGAGGCCACGCTGACGTACACGATTCCGATGCCGTCAGACGGCGTAAGAAGGGAGGAGACCCCGGTTCTCGATTTTGTCCAGTCAGGCCCACCAGATTCGACGGTACTCCACAACTCGTCCGAGAGAGCGACCTCGGCCGCGTCCCCGCCCCCGCAGGGTTGTCGGGAGTGAGGCCCCCCGAACGGCCAGCATCGAAGCTCACGAGTGGGAGCCGATCTGAGCCGGCGACGCGCTGACCTCCCGATTCCACTATCATCACGAACGCTGTCCACGTTAACGGCGTGTGATCGCCATGTGATCCGTAATCAACCTGGTGAGGTGTGCTACGTCGCTCCCGCCGCGAGAGGGAGGCCACCGCTGCCACGCACAATACGAGATTTCATGCCACGAGATCTCGAGTTTCAGATGTTTGTCCTTGACGAACTCGCAGACGAGCTGACGCAACAGGGAGCCGATGTCCTCAAGCTCACGATCGGGGTACCCGAGCTTCCGATTCCTCCCATCGTTCTCGATCGGATGGTCGCCAAACTTCACGATCCCGACTTCGTTCGCCGCGTCTACCCGGAGGGCCTTCCGGAGCTTCGCGAGGCGATCGCGAACTTCTACAGTCGACGACACGGAGCGAGCGTCTCCGCCGCGCAAGTGATCGTCAATACCGGCACATCACCGATTTTCCGCAACATCTTCCAGCTACTGTCCGGGCCGGAATACGAGATCATGATTCCGCGCCCGTATTACGCCCTGTATCTCTACTGTGCCAAGCTAGCCGGAGCTACCGTTAAATTCTACGATATTGACATCAATACCAAGCGAGTCGACATGGACTCGTTTCGCCGAAATTTCTCAGCAGAACGCACCTCGCTGGTCGTGATTAACTCACCAGGAAACCCCGTGGGGAATATCGTGACACCAGAAGAGATGCGAGAGATGTACGGGATTGTCGATGGCCACGCATACGTTCTGAACGACGAGATCTACAATAACACAATGTTCTATGACGACTTCCACTCGCCACTGGCGCTGCTTCCAGAATACGCGAACACGACAATCGTCACGAACGGATTCTCCAAAGGCTACCGGATGTACACGAAGCGGGTCGGATTCGCCATCCTCCCGGAGGAGTTGCAGGTGAACCTGCGTGTTATCCAGCAACACACGTTGTTGTGTACCGACCCGTGCTACCAGTACGGAATGATCGCCGCGCTCGAGGACGACCAGAGCCTCGGGGAGCTTGCGGGCATCTATCGGGCCAGGGCGGAGTACACGACGGAACGACTGGCGGGTACGGGATGTCGCCCGATCGCGGCCGAGGGCGGGTTCTATGCCATCCTCAGGTGCGAAGAGTGGAACGCCGGTCGGGGGTTCGCGTCATCGAAGGAGCTGGCTCGCGACATCCTGCAGAGCGTCCACGTTGCCGTCGTGCCGGGGACGGACTTTGGCCTGCCGCACGACCTCCGCCTTGCCTTCTGCAATGATCGCTACGAGGAAGGCATCGACCGGCTGCGCGACTATTTCACGTCCCCGGCGCGGGTTGGCCGCGGTTCCGGGACTCAGCGCTATGCAGAGACCGCATCGGGCGTCAAAGAGTAGTAGCGATACGGTGGCCGCTCCATTGATGAGTTCGATACGTGGCGAGATCTCCAGCACCCCCCGGCTGGGCATCCGCCGTGCGGTGGTCCTTGCGGCGGGCGTCGGAGTCCGCTTGAAACCGCTGACGGAGGAACTCCCCAAGTGCATGGTCACGGTCGGCGGTGAGCCGCTTCTGCAACGCACGCTCAGGGAGCTTGCCACGCAGGGAACGACTGAGGCGGTCCTGGTGATCGGCTACAAGGGCGACGTGGTCCGCGACGCCATTGGCTCTCGCTTCGCCGGCATCGACATCCACTACGTCACGGCGTCCGACTACGAGACGACCAACAACATTCGATCCCTCTGGCATGCCCGCGAGTACCTCGATCAAGATGTCCTCCTGATCGAAGGGGACGTGGCGTTCGATGGAGCGGTGGTCACGGCGCTGCTCGAGGAGCCCGGCAGCAGCGCCGCCGTGGCGCCCTACCATCGAGCGCTATCCGGCACAGTGGTTCGGTGCGATCGCGAGAAGCGCGTGACGAGCTTCATTCTCGGCGCCGATCAGGACCGTCAGTTCCACTTTGCCGGCTCACTCAAGACCGTCAATATCTATGTGCTGCGCGAGAAGCTGCTGCGCGAGACACTCGTCCCCCGTCTCTGCCGGGCCATCGAGGACGGCCATGTCGATCGGTACTACGAAACGATCTTGCGCGACTGCGTGGCCGATGGATCGCTCACTGATCTCGCAGCGGTTGATGTCTCCGCGACCCGTTGGTATGAGATCGATAACCAGCGTGATCTGGAAGCTGCACAATTTCTGTTCCTCGACCGCAGCGAGCAGTTCGACCGTATTGAAAAGCTGCACGGCGCGTACTGGCGATACGGATTCACGGACCACTCCTACTTATACAATATGCACTTCCCACCGCTGGAGATGCTGGATGGGTTTCGCGCCAACCTCGGAGACCTCGTCACGAACTACCCGGTCGGTCAAGAGGAGTTGGCGCATCTGGTCTCCGACTGGACGGGCGCGGACCCCGTTAGTCTCGCAGTAGCCAATGGCGCTTCGGAGCTGATCAAGGTCCTCGGCAATCAGTTCGTACGGCGTCTGACGATCCCGACGCCGTCGTTCAACGAGTACGAGGAGGTGGTCGATGCCCCGGGGCTGAACCGCTTCCCGCTTGAGCAGGAGACGTTCGAGTTGGATGTCGATGCATTCGCCGAGTCCGCAATTCGTTGGAGGTCCGATACCGCCGTCGTCGTCACGCCCAACAACCCGACTGCCGTGTCCGTCTCACGTGAGCACATCCTGCGCCTCGCGCGCCTGCTCGAACCTCACGACTGCCGCCTCGTCGTCGATGAGTCGTTCATCGAGTTCTCGTGCGCGGGCGGCAGCGGAAGCGTTGAGGGCGACGTTGCGACCCATCCAAACCTCGTGGTGATCAAGAGCATGAGCAAAGTGTTCGGGATCGCCGGCCTCCGTCTCGGTTACCTCCTCGGCGCGGACCGCGCGTTCGTCGCGAGCGTGCGCCGGTCCCTGCCGATCTGGAACGTCAACGCCCTGGCCGAGGAGTTCCTGCGCGTCGCCGGCAGGTACCGCGGGGAGTTCGCGGAGAGCTGCGAGTTGACCCGAACGACCTGCCGGGAGCTGTACACCGACCTGTCCGCACTTCCAGGGCTGGACTGCATCGAGCCGGACGCGAACTTCGTGCTCGCCCGGATGACAGACCCCATTGCCACGGGCTCCGAGTTCGCACGCCGCCTCTACGTCGAGCACAACATCCTGATCAAGGATTGCTCTGGAAAGAGCATGCCCGAAGCGAATCGATACTTGCGCATCGCGTCGCGCACTCGGGCCGAGAATCGCATCCTCGTCGAAGCGCTCGCGGCGCTGCTGTAGGCGCCGATGACCGGATCACTGCCGGACGACGAGGCTCCGACACTGGCCAACGCAGAGAGCGACGCTGAGAACGCCGCTCTCATGGAGCACCTTGAGCGAACGATCCCGCCGATGGACCTCGGGGCCGCCGAGCGGCTGCTGCGCGAGGCAAGAGAGGTCTTCGAACAGCACGGCGTGGTCTTTTTCCTCCGCCAGGGCACATGCCTGGGCGCGGTGCGCGATCACGCGCTGATCGCATGGGACGACGACCTCGACCTCGGATCAATCATCGGGCTTCACGGTTTCACCGAGGACTTGATCGAGCCCACCGTCGAGACGCTCCGGGCGCACGGCTGTTACGTCGAGGTGCTCCACGACGGCCTTTACACCTCCGTGAAGATCATGAAGTACCGCATCAGGATAGATTGGCAGTGCTACCGGGTCGTGAAGGGGACGATCGCCCACTACCCGGGAGTGCCGTTTCCCGTCGGCCTCTTCACCGAGTTGGCCGAGGTCGACTTCATCGGTGAGAAGTTTCTCGTCCCAAGTCCGCCCGAGGATTACCTCCGCTTCAAGTACGGCCCTGATTGGGCCACCCCGAAGCAAATCGGCTACGAGAAGGACGTCCTCGACAACATGCCGGAGGGGACCGTGCCCGGTCGTGCCGGGCGGCTCCGACAGTTTCTTGCGGTTCACCTCTTCGCACGTCAGGCCGCGAGACTGCTCGTGCTCGACGGCGGCGGCAATCCCGTTCCCGGAGCAGAGGTGGTCGTCGCGGGTTTGAACCGATCGCAGACCAATCGCAGGGGCGTCGCTAAATTCTATCTGCCCGGAGCGGACACCTACGCGCTTGCCGTTACCGCCGGTGGCCGCGAGGAAGTGCTCTACGAAGAGGCGCTGGCCCCTGGTCGGATGTACGTCTATCGACCGGATCCGGCCAGGCCAGCCGGGCGGTACTTCGCGCTCACCGAGGAGTAGTCCTGGCGCGCGGGCCGCATCGTCGAGGCGCGCGTCCCCCCGCTCAGGCGGCTCGCCGGCCTCACTGATCAACACCGTCTGGGGGGTGAAGGGCGACACTCCCGTTGGGCCAACGACTACAGGGCGAACAGCACCTCGAAGGTGGTACTGCCTACCATCAAGTTAGGTCCACCACCTCGTGTTACTCGGCGATGCTGCGGGCAATGGCGCGGAGAAACTCCACATACGTTGGATACTCCTCAGCCAGGGCCCCGGAAGGAATCGTGCGGACCGTTGTGCCGGTGTCGTCGGCGATTTGCTGGACAACCCGTGCGCTGAACTGCGGTTCCCTGAAGATGAAGGGTATGCCCTGTTCGGTGATGCCCTCCACCAACTCCTTGATGGACGATGCGCTCGGCTCCTCTTCCGGGTTCTCCACAACGAAGCCCAGGATCGTCAGCCCGTAGCGCTCCGCGAAGTAGCCGAAGGCGTCGTGGAAGGTCACCAGGTAGCGCCGCCCCTCCGAAAGCCCTGCGAGGAGCTCGCGAATCTCCGCATCGACCTCCCGCAGCTCCGCGACGTAGGCCTCGGCGCGCTCGTGGTAGTGGTCCGCCCCGTCCGGGTCGATGGATGACAGCTCATCGCGGATTGCCTCGACGGCCTGGATCGCGAAGTCGATGTCCATCCAGAAGTGCGGGTCGAACTCGCCATGGGCGTGCCCGTGCTCGTCCTCGTCCTCGTCCTCGTGCTCGTCCTCGTCCTCGTGCTCGTCCTCGTGCTCGTCCTCGTCCTCGTGCTCGTCCTCGTCCTCGTGTTCGTCCTCGTCCTCGTGTTCGTCTTCGTGCTCGTCCTCGTGCTCGTCCTCGTGTTCGTCTTCGTGCTCGTCCTCGTGCTCGTCCTCGTGCTCGTCTTCGTGCTCGTCCTCGTGTTCGTCTTCGTGCTCGTCCTCGTGCTCGTCTTCGTGCTCGTCCTCGTGCTCGTCGGCGTGCGCCAGCGCCTCCGGGAAGGGCCGCAGGTCCATGTCGTGGGTCAACTCGAGCACAGAGCCCTGGGCGCCGTTCGCAAGAACTTCCTCGATCATGGCGAGCCCACCGCCCACGATCACAACCAGGTCCGCCTCCGACGTCTTGGCGATGTCAGAGGGTGTGGCGCTGTACCAGTGCACGTCGGTCTCGAAGGGAACAATGCTCACGACCGACACGCGGTCGCCCCCCACCTGCTTCACCAGGTCCGCAACGATCGTCGTGGATGTCACGACCGAGGGCATTGTCGGGGATGCCACGGCTGAGGGCGTGGTCACGGCTGTGGGCGTGGTCGTGGTAGCACGCTCCCCTTCATCTTCGCCGCCGCAGGCGATAACCAGCAGGGCAACGGCGATGACCGCTGCGGTTCCCAGTCGATGGAGCATGGCGTTCTCTCTTCCGTATTGAGTCCGAATTGATACATAGTATCACTATGGACCCCTTCAGCGTCAAACTCACTTGGGGCGAGATGGACGGGCGGGTCTGCGCAGCCCGTCCGGGCGCGCATCTTCGGTTACTGTTTACTGCCAAACCGAGCCCACCAGAGCTCACGCCGCCAGCGCACAGCTGGCGAGGAGGAGCCCCGCGTATGACTACCGGACGAGTCGTCGTCGTTGGTGGGGGCTTCGCCGGGCTGAGTGCTGCCTACACCCTGATGAAGCGGGGCATCACTCCGCTCCTGCTCGAGGCCGGGGAGCGGGCGGGCGGGCGCGGCAAGGGCGAGCGGGTGGACGGATTCTCCCTCGACATGGGCGCCTTCGTCTTCACCTCCACCTACGACACCGCCTTCCGCCTGTGCGAGGAGCTGGGACTGCCGCTCGTGCCCTCGCAGATGAAATTCGGCCACTACCGCAATGGGCGGTGGGTTACCACGACGCCCGAGCAATCGGTCTGGAACGTTCTGCGGCACCTGCGTACAGCCATCACCATGGGCTTCCTCTCACCCTCGGGCATGCGGGCCGGATCCAGGGTGATGCGGGAGATGTATCGCCAGGCGGACTACATGAGCTTCGCCAGCGACAGCCCCATCGCCGAGATCGACGACGACGAGTCATTCGGCGAGTACCTGGAGCGCCTCCGCGTGCCCGAGCGGCTGCGGACGACGCTCAGCGCGCCACTCGACATGATCCTGGGCGACCCGGAGCCCGCGGGCCAGGCGCTGATGCGGGCGTACATCGGCGAGACGATGCTGCACTCCGGCAGGGTCCACATGCCCGAGCGAGGCATCGGCTCCCTGAGCGCGGCCCTTGCCACGGCCTGCTCCGATGCGATTCGCGTCTCGACCCCCGTCAGGAGAATCGTCGTCGCCGGCGGGGCCGCGACCAGCGTCGTCGTGGATGGCGAGACTATCGAGACGGATGCGGTCATCTGCGCCGTCCCCGGCACGAAGGTTCCGGAACTCGTCCCCGACCTGCCGGAAGAGACTCGCCACGCCCTCGGCACCATCAGCTACTCGACCGGTTGCCGGGTGGTGATAGCCCTCGACCACTCCCCGCTCCCTCCCGGCTGGCATGGCGCCCTCTTCCCGGAGGACGGCGACACGCCGCTCCTGCTCGACCGGTCCGTCTTCCTGCCCGCCTGCGCGCCCCCCGGCAAGAGCCTTCTCGACCTGCTCATCGGCCGCGACCGCGCCAGGGAGCTCCTGCCGCTCGACGACGATGAGATCAAGCGCCAGCTGCTGGGCGCCGCTCGCCGGAATGCGCCTCCGGGTTCGGCCCTTCCCGGGGACGACGAAGGGCTGTTCTACCGCGTGTACCGCTGGGAAGAGGCGCTGTGCATGGGGACGCCGGGGATGCTTGCCGCGATGGCCAGCGTCCCGGGGCAGCTGGCAGGGAGCATCGACAACCTGTTTCTGGCGGGCGACTACATGGGTGTGCCGTCGGTCAACGGCGCTCTTTCCAGTGGCGAGAGGGCCGCACACCAGGTCGCAGACCTGCTGGCGTCGCGCGCCGGCTAGCCTCGCGGGGGTTCGCGGGGTTAAAGGTGGGCCTGATGGAGGGTTACAAGAGCGCAGTCCAGTCAATGCGCTAGGCTGTGCCCGTGGCTATTCGCGGGCTGTGGAAGCGTAGGCACAGGTCGTCACGCGAGGGCGACTTCGAGTCGGGAAGCGGTGCGAGCCCCGAGGAGCGCACCCTCTTGCGGGCGCTTCAGGACCTCGCGGGCGCGGCCCGTGGCGTCGTCTACGATGTGCCTCTCGCCGACCGGCCCCTGCGCCTCCCCCTGAGCCCCGTCTACCTTGAAGGATCCAGGTCGTGGCGACGCTTCCTCGATACTCGTCGCGCCCTCGACGACGGCCACCTGACCCTGCTGCTCTCCCTCCGGCAGTTGCCCGACGATGAGCGCCGGCTGGTGCTCGACTGGGGCACCGCTCACGCCAATACGTTCCTGTTGGTCGAGCCGAGCGAGCGCGGCTGCGACCTCAGCGATCGCCGCTCGCCCATCGCGCGCGAGGTGCTGGAGCTCTGCCGCCGCGCGGCGCCGTCCGAACCCTCCGCGGCCGAGGCGGCCCGCGAACGCTGGACGTCGCGTACGCCTCTCGGGGCGCGGCTGCGCGAGTTGTACGGCCGCTGGGTCTGGTGGGACGCCCCCCTTCCCGAAGGACGTCCCTGCGAGGAGCCGCTCACGCTTGGCGGTTCCGCCGACACCCTCTCCATGTACCTGCTGCCGCGCCTCTACGAGCGCTTCCCCCAGCCAAGCTTCGATGTCGCCCTCGCCGAGTTGCAGGTGGCCGAGCGAGAGCTGTTCGGGGGCACGGTCGCCGCTGCCCGTTCCGTCTTCCGCACCCGGCTGGGACTCCCCGTCCTGCACGACGCCCGCGCCGTCGACCGCGCCGTTCGCCACCTCGTCAACCTCGGCCGCATGTCGGTCACCAGCGGTGGGCGCGATGCGCTCGTGTTCGGCCTGGGCAACCCCGTCCCGGACGACATGCCCGACGAGGACTTCGAACGCCTCTTCATCCTCTAGACGAGCCGCGCCTTACTCTTGTACCATCTTGGTAAGGAGCCTGTGGCGATGATCGTCAAAGTCACCTCGAAACGACAGGTCACCTTCCCGAAGCGCGTCCTGGAGGCGCTTGGCGTGGGGCCCGGCGACCAGATTGTGATCGAAGAACGTCCTGACGGCTTCATGCTGCGCCCCAACCGCATCAGGTTCGACCGCCTCGGGACGCTGGACCACCTGATCCCGGATGACCATCCGCCGTTCGACATCGCGAAGTTCCGGGAAGAGGGCTATGACTGGTCGCTTCGGGATTGATACGTCCGTCCTCATGCGGCTTGTCTCCAAGAAGCCCTTGGCGGAGTTTGAGCGTTGCGTTCGTGAACTGAGTGATCTGACTGGGAGCGGCGGGGAGTTAGTTGCTTCCAGTCAAGTGATTGGAGAGGCGTATGTCGCCCTTCAGCATCACTACGAAGTTCCGAAGAGCGCCGCTCGCGGGGCTCTTCTTGATGTCCTGAGCAGCGGGCTCGTGGCGCCCCTCAATGGACCACCCGTCCTTGCTGCGCTGCGCGACTCCGGAGGCGCCGGCCTCCTCGACCGCCTCATCGTCGATGGCTACGGCCACGATGGCCTGGAGACCCTGACGCTGGACCGCAGGATGGCCAACCTTCCCCGGGCGCGGCTGCTCTAGGCCCGTCACCACTAGAATCGCGGTCGTCACTCGTACGTGATGGATACTCTCTGGAGATGCCTGACTCAACCGACACGGCGCCCCTCTGGACGCTCGCCCGACGACGGGGCATCGGGCGCCGCCGCTTCCTCCAGCTCCTCGTGGCCGGCGGCGCGACCGCGGTCCTGGCAGCCTGCGGCGCGGACGACGGCGCCGGCAAACAATCTGGCTGGTTCAAGGACGCAGACCCCTTCATCCGCCATGAAGACGGCAAGAGCCTCGAGGCGCGCCTGGGAACTGATGGATGGGCCAATTACCCCCATCTCGCTCTTCTTCGTCCGCAACAACTCCGTCAGCGTCGATGTGGACGCCGGCGACTGGCGCCTCTCCATTGAAGGCGACGGCGTTGCCGAGCCCCTGGGGCTCTCCTACGACGCCATCCGGCGGCTGCCCGGACGCACCCTCGTCTCCTACCTGGAGTGCGCCGGCAACCACCGCGCCATGTTCGACCGCGTCCAGGGGCGGGCCGCCGAGGGTACCCAGTGGGGGACCGGTGGTGTCGGAAACGGCGAGTGGACCGGCATCGCCCTGCGTGACGTCCTGGAGCTGGCCGGGATCCGGCCCGACGCCGTCAGCGTGCTGCTGGTCGGCCTCGACCGTGAGTCCCCGGAAGAGGGTTTCCGGCGCGTCATCCCCGCCGAGAAAGCGATGCACCCCGACACGCTGCTGGCCTACGGGCTCAACGGTGCGACGCTCTCCCGCGACCACGGCTACCCCCTGCGGGCGCTCGTCCCGGGCTGGGTGGGCGCATCCAACATCAAGTGGCTGGGACGCATCGTCGTCTCGACCGAGCAACTCTGGACCCGCAACAACACCAACTCCTACGTCCTCATCGGCGACGACTATCCGCCCCAAGGTGAGGCGCTTGGCCAGCCCGTGACCACGCAAACCGTGAAGAGCGCCCTCGCCCTCCCCTGGCCCGCCGAGCTCGAAGCCGGCCCGCACCGCCTTCACGGCTACGCGCACTCCCCCGATGGTCCCATCACGAAGGTCGAGTGGCGTGAGGGCTCCGGGCGGACCTGGCGCCCCGCGAGCATCACCGACCCGCAGGTCCAGTACTCCTGGGCGCGCTTCGAGTTCGCCTGGGAAGCACGTCCCGGCGAGCACACCATCATGACCCGCGCCACCGATGCCGCCGGGGCGACCCAGCCGCATTCCATCCCCTTCAACCAGAAGGGCTACCTCTTCAACCAGCCCGTCCCGCACCCGATTCGGGTGTCGTGACCGTCCCCGCTAGGCCAGCTTCGTGAAGCCCAGCTTGAGCCGGATGGGAATCCGCTGGATAACGCTCGGGACGTAGGGCGGGTCGCCCTCCAGCATCTGGATGTCGCCCATGCGCCGCAGCAGTTCCTGCACCGCCACGCGACCCTCCTGCCGGGCCAGCCCCGCGCCGGGGCAGTAATGCACGCCGTGCCCGAAGCCGAGGTGCGGGCACGTCTGCTCCCGCCCGAGGTCGAAGACCTCGCTCTCCTCGAACTTGTCCGCGTCGTGGTTCCCCGACCCGTAGATGATCATCACCTTCTCGCCGCGCTTCACCGCCATACCGCCCACGGTCGTGTCCTGCAGGGCGATGCGGAAGACGCCTGGCACGGGCGTGTCGTAGCGCAGCACCTCTTCGATGAACCCGCCCGCCAGCGAGGGGTCGTCCCGCAGCGCCCGCATCACGTCCGGCTGGCGCAGCAGCACCAGCATCGAGTTCGTCATCAGCTCCGGCGTGTTCGCGTCGCCCCCCGCCGCGTAGAGCAGCGTGATCATGCTCACCAGCGACTCCAGCGGCACCGGCTCCTTCGTGTCGGTGAACGTGGCGTTGGCGAGGTCGCTCATGATGTCGCCCCGTGGCGACTTCCGCCGCTGCGCCATCGCCTCCATGAAGTAGTCCGTGAGGAACTCGTTCTCCGTGATCTCCTCGCGCTCTTCCTCCTGCCGCTGGTAGACCCCCGTGGGGTCCTCCGCCGCCCGCGCCATCGCCGCGAGCCGCTCCATGAAGTGCTGCTTGAAGTAGTCGGCGTCCTCCGCCGGCACCCCGATCAGCTCGCCCACCACCAGCCGCGGCAACATGTGCGCGAACTGCGTCACGAATTCGACCTCGCCCTCGTCGATGAACGTGTCGATGATCTCGTTCGTGATCTCCCGCACGCGCGGCTCCAGCTCCGCCACGTGGCGGGGCGTGAAGAAGCGGTTGATGAGCCGCTTGTGCCGCGTGTGGTCGGGTGGGTCGTTCGAAAGGATCTTGTCGCTGAAGGGCTGCGAATCGCGCCACTGCGGCAGCTCGTCGAGCGGCGCTGGCGGGTCTGTGTAGGGCGCGTTCGCCACGAGGATGCTGGAGAACACCTCCGGCTGCGCGTTCACCTCGAGGATGTCCTCGTAGCGGCTCACCAGGAACACGTCGTAGTCCGGCTCCCGGTAGACCGGCGCTTCCTCGCGCAGCGCCCGGTAGAACGGGTACGGGTTGGCCAGGATCTCCTCGTTCAGCTTCAGGAAACCGTAGTCCGCGAGCGTCTGCGTCACGTTCTACTCGACCTCCATCCACTGGTCGTAGAGCTGGTGGAAGTGCCGGATCTTCCCCTCCGAATAGGCGGAAAAGTAGACGTACGGGTCCTGCTTCGTCTTCAGCCCCTTCTGGATCTTCGGCAGGTTGTAGCAGTCCTGGTTCAGGACGCGCGCCAGCCCGCCCATCTCCGGCGCGAGCGTGAAGTCCTCGTCCTCCTCCAGCCAGTGCATCTGCGCGGCTGGCGGCTTCTCTTCGCCCTCCGGCCACGGCACCAGGTAGAGCACCTCCATGATGCTCCGGTCCGGGTCGCTCCCGTACGGCCGGAAGCGGTAGACGATGCGGCTGAAGCAGCCCCACGGGTGGAAGTTCGGGAACAGGTTGTTGAAGTACCCGTCGATCACCTCCGCGTCGCAGAACGTGTCCGCCTTGTCGCCCATGGCCTGCCGCAGACCCTCGCGCGCCAGCTCCGCGCCGCCCTTGCGCATCTCGAAGATGTCCTGCGGGTCCGGGTAGATGCCGCGCTGCGGGCTGGTGTTGCCGCCCACCGTGATCGCCCGGCACCAGTTGCCGAACACGTCGTACTGCATGTTCGCGCCGTCGCCGCCGAAGGCCATCGCCTGCGGATGCGTCGCCATCACGTGGTAGCCCTCCATGAAGGCCTCCTGCGTGATCTTCCAGTTCGCCGCGATCACCTTCGCCACGTGCATCTGCTTGTAGCGCTTCTCGTACTCGTACTTCTTGTAGTGCTGCGGCAGCGACCCGATGAAGTCCTCGAACGGCTCGCAGTCCGGGTCCGGGTTGATGAACACGAACCCGCCCCAGGTGCCGACCATCGCCTCGCGCAGGTTGCTGGCGTCCTCGCGCACCTCGGGGAAGTCCCACTCCGACGGGATCTCGCGCAGCGAGCCGTCGACTTCCCAGCACCAGCCGTGGAAGGGGCAGCGGAACTCGGTCGCCTTCTTGCCGTCGAACTCGCGTATCTGCCGGCCCCGGTGCAGACAGGCGTTGTTGTAGGCCTTGAACTCGTTCTCGCCCGTGCGCACCACGAGGTACGAGAGGTGGGCGATGTCGTACACGAGGTAGTCGCCGACCTCGGGGATGTCGTCGACGTGGGCGGCGTACTGCCACACCTTCTTCCAGAGCTTCTCGACCTCGAGGTCGTGCCACGCCTGGCTCGTGAAGCGTTCCGTGCCAACCTTCGTGACCCCGCCCGTCATGGGCGAGTCCTCCCACAGCTCCGGCGGGATGCGCTCCGGGTAGGTGTCACCCGCGAGCACCTCGTGGAAGGAAATGCCCTTCGAGCGCATCCCCTTCTCCGTCTCGCGCCCGGGGTCGCCCACGTACTTCGCGACTGTCGTCTCACCCTGCGCGAAGATCATGTTGCGCATGCCGTAGCGCGGGTCGCGCACCGAGCCCGTGTAGGCGTCCTCGGCGAGGTCGCCGGCAGTCAGCTCCTGCTGTTCCTGCTCCGCGGCTGCCTCACGCGCTGCCTCGAGCTGCGCCGCCATCTCGTCGACGCCCGGCGGCAGGTCGGGCCCGCCCACGTAGTTGAGCAGGTGGGGATCGGCGCGCGTGATGTCGCCCTCTTCCCAGCGCCCCTCCCAGTCGAAGATGCCGTAGCTCTCGCCCTTGTGGACGCGCACCCGGCCATCGCCCATGTCGTCATAGGTCGCGCCACTGATGGCATGCACTTCACTTCGCATCGCAGAACCTCCGCGGGCCCGCCCGGGCCATTCGTGCCCGCAATCTTACGCCGGTGGGGTCGGAGGTGCGGGTAGCCTGACTGGCTGGATGCAACCCCCAATTGGTGCTTGCTCGCCGCGATCAAACAGACTAGACTTATAACTAGTCAGTTGGTCTCCTGGAGGAAGGCATTGGGTGCCTGGCAAGTGCAGGACGCGAAGGCGCGGTTCAGTGAACTGCTGGAGACAAGCTTGGCGGAAGGACCGCAAGTCGTGACCAAGCGCGGTGTCGAGACTGCGGTGCTGGTGCCCATCGAGCAATGGCGGCGTCTCCTGCGTATGACGAAGCCCGACCGCAAGGAAGTCTTGCTCGCGCCAGAGCCGCGCACCGAGACGTTGGTGCCGCCACGCCGGGAATATCGCCGCCGCGAAGCGCCACGCTTCGACTAACCCGGTGTACCTGCTCGATACGAATGTCATCTCCGAATTTCGGCGTCCCCGCCCCGCCCCGGCCGTGGTCAACTGGATCCGCAGTGTCCCGGTCGAGCATCTCTTCCTCTCCGCGGTAACCGTTGGAGAAATCCAGGTTGGGATAGAGCTGACACGAGAGCAGGATGCCGCCAGGGCGGAGCAGCTGGAAGTGTGGCTCTCCCATGTGCTCGATGCGTACGAGATACTCGTGGCTGACGCCCCTGTGTTCCGCGAGTGGGCCAGGCTCATGCACCGCCGGTCCGACACGCTCATGCAGGATGCCCTTATCGCCGCTGTTGCCAAGGTTCACAGGCTGACCGTCGCCACGCGCAACGTGCGCGACTTCGAGCCCTTGGGCGTGGCCGTCCTCGATCCCTTCAACTACGGCGTGCGGGGAAACGCCCCCTAGCGCTTGGACGAGTTGGCCCCGAGCCGTTCAGCGGGCCGGGACACAGTGGCCCCCGCCCACCCCAATCCCCACCCGTTATCCTGACCCCGCCATGACCACCGATACCTTCGACGCCGCCCTCCTTGAGGGCGAGGACTTCCAGCTCAACCCCTACCCCGCCCTCAAGCGACTCCGCGACGAGCACCCCGTCTGGCAACACCCCTCCCAGGGCATGTGGTTCGTGACCCGGTACGAGGACGTTGTCGCCGGCTTCCTCGACCACGATGCCCTCTCCAGCACCATCTTCGAGCAGTCCCACAGCGCCGTCTTCGGCCCCTCCCTCACTGCCATGGATGGCGACGAGCACACCCAGAAGCGCGCCATCATCGCCCCCGAGTTCGTCGGCCGGAAGCTCGAGGCCTTCCTTCCCGTCATCGAGGACAACGTGCGCCGCCTCATCGTGGGCTTCACCGAGAAGGCCGCCCGCGACCTCGTCGAGAAGTTCCTGGAACGCCGCGAGGTCGACCTCGTCGACGCCTTCAGCACGCGCCTCCCCGTCAACGTCATCGTCGACATGCTCGCCCTCCCCCAGTCCGACCACGATCGCTTCCATTACTGGTACCCCACTTTCCTCGCCGGCCTCTCCCCCGACCCCGTCCTTCGCAAGAAGGGCATCGAGGCCAACACCGAGTTCCACGACTACCTCGAACCCTTCGTCCAGGAGCGCTTGCGCAACCCCGGCGACGACCTCATCTCCAAGCTCTGCGAGGCGGAGGTCGACGGCGAGAAGCTCACCGTTCACGACATAAAGTCGTTCACGAGTCTCCTCCTGACCGCCGGCGGCGAGACCACCGACCGCGCCATCGCCAACCTCTGGTGGCTCCTCCTGAACCACCCGGAGCAGTTCGAAGCCGTCAGGCAGGACCACTCCCTCATCGACCAGGCCTTCACCGAGACGATGCGCTGCGAGGCGCCCGTTGGCGGCGAAGTGCGCCTCGTGATGCAGGACTGGGAGATGCGCGGCGTGACCGTCCCCGCCGGCAGCGTCGTGAACCTCTCGATCCACGGCGCCAACCATGACGAGCGCGTCTTCAGCGACCCGGCAACATTCGACATCTTCCGCGACGACCTCTACATCGGCCGGGAGATGCGCGTCGGCTACCGCGAGGCGGGACGGTCGAGCCACATCGGTTTCGGCCTGGGGAAGCACTTCTGTGTCGGCTACCAGCTCGCCCGCACCGAAGCCGTCGTCGGCACCCGCATGATCCTCGAAGCCATCTCCGACGTGCGCATCAAGCCCGGCCACAACCCCGTCATGGGCGGGAACGCGGGCATGCGTTCCGTCACGTCGCTCGACCTCGAGTTCGAACCCGCCTGAGCGGGCGCGCCTCGCGCCCCGTTGCCCTACACTGCCCCACGCGAACGAACCCAACAGGAGGCGCACCCCCTTATGGAATACCGCAACATCGGCAGCTCGGACCTGCAGGTCTCCGTCGTGGGACTTGGCTGCAACAACTTCGGCATGCGTATCGGCCAGGACGGCGCCAACGCCGTCGTCGACAAGGCGATCGAACTCGGCGTCAATTTCTTTGATACCGCCGAGATGTACGCCGGCGAACACGGCCCCTCCGAGGAGATCCTGGGCAAGGCCCTCGGCGACCGCCGCGGCGACGTCATCATCGCCACGAAGTTCGGCATGCCCACGGCCATGACTCCGGCCGGCATCCAGTCCCCCGGCAGCGGCACCCGCGAGTACATCACGAACGCCCTGAACAACAGCCTGCAGCGTCTCGGCACCGACTACATCGACCTCTACATGGTCCACTTCCCCGACCCGGACACTCCCGCCGCCGAGACGGCAGGCGTGCTCAACGACCTCGTGAAGGAAGGGAAGATCCGCCACGCCGGTATCTCCAACGTTTCCGGCGAGCAGATCCGGGAGGCGAAGCAGGTCACCGAGTCGAACGGCTTCGCTCCCTACATCTCCGTCGAGAACGAGTGGAGCCTCGTCGACCGCGCCATCGAGGCCGACGCGGCGCCTGCTGCCGTCGAGAGCGGCTACGGCATCTTCCCCTACTTCCCCCTCGCCGGCGGCTTCCTCACCGGCAAGTACAAGCAGGGCGAGGAGATGCCCGCAGGCGGCCGCCTCACCGAGGGCGCCCTCGCCGGCCTCGCCGGCAAGTACATCAACGACAAGAACTGGGGCATCCTCCATGCCGCCGAGGCCTACGCCGCCGACCAGGGCCACTCCGTGCTCGATCTGGCGATCGCCTGGCTCCTCGCGCAGGACGGTGTCCCCAGCGTCATCTCCGGAGCCACCCGCCCCGACCAGCTTGAGTCCAACGTCGCTGCCGGCGGCTGGTCCCTGAGCGGCGACGACGTGGCCGCCATCAACGCCTTCGCGAGCTAGCCGTTGGCGATCCTGCCAACGCTCTCGCTCAATCTCGGGAGCCCTGAGCCCGAGCGGTTGATCGCGTTCTATCGCGACACCCTCGGGCTCACCCCCGCCTCCGAGATGAGCCCGGGCGCCTTCGCCCTCGGCGGGGGCTTCCTCATCGTCAGCGGCCACAGCGAGGTCACAGGCCGCGCCACCGATGCCGTGCGCTACCTCATCAACTTCGTCGTTGACGACCTCGACGCCGAGCAGGCTCGGCTGGAGGGGAAGGGCGTGGAGTTCGTCCGCAGCAAGGGCGAGGAGCCCTGGGGCGGACGCATCTCCACCTTCCTCGACCCCGACGGCAACTACTGCCAGTTCATCGAGACCCCGGAGACACGGTCGGCGGGCTAGTCCTCGGGCGCCTCGAGCCTCGCGATGGCGATCCCGCCTTCACCCTGGACCGCGTAGAGCAGCCACGCTTCCCCGCGCTCCTCGAACACGGCCGGATCGCGCAGCTGGTTGACCGGCTCCGGCGCATAGCCCCGAACGCTGGGCGCGTTCGGAAGGTCCGCCCCCTCCCACGCATGGACCGGGCGAAGCACCTCCATCGCCGGTCCCGCTGTCCACTCCCGCCAGTCCCCCTGCATCTCGACCGGCGAAGCGAGGATGCGTTCGGGAGCGTCCCCCACGTTGCTCCAGAAGACCCATAGCGTGTCGCCGCGTCGTAGCAGGGCGCAGTGACGCATCGTGTCGGGGAAGAGTTGCGGTCCCTGCTCGAATGCGCCCAGCCCGTCGTCGGAGCGGTAGACGATGCCCGGCATCGACATGCCGAACCAACCTGGCTCCGCCAACTCGTCCAGCCGCACCATGCGAAGGTAGCTCGTGGACAGGATCTCCTCGCGCGCCTCGAAGTGAATCCCGTCGCTGGAGAGCGCGACTCGCGACACCTGGCGCCCATCCCGCAGCTGGCCGTGGTAGTAGAGGCGGATCTGGCGCGCTTCGTGGTCGACGTGCACATCCGGCGAGGCGATGTGGGCATAGACCTCGCCCCGCGCGATGTGCTCGGCCAGCTCCGGGGGAAACTCATCGATCGCCTTCGGGAAGTGCGACTCCTCCAGTTGGAGGGTGCCGGGTTCGTACATCGACCAGGGTCCGGTCAGTTCGTCGGCGTAAGCCAGGCGGATGTAGCCGCCCTTGTGGTGGGCGAAGTAGAGGTAGTACTCCCCCAGCCGCCCCACCGCTGTTTCCGCCAGACAGCCGGGTGCGCGGATGAGCGAAGGCCCGTTGATGTTGTCGCCCATGCGGGCGTCCATGCGGGGCCGGATGATCGGGTCATCGAGGAGTCGCGTAGCGCGCATCGGGTGCGCCCAGCCTGCCCCTCCCGGGCAGATGCGGTCAACGCCCGCGCGTCCGCCCACGTTCCGCCGACCCGAACATCCGCCGCAGGCCGCGTCCCAGAACCCGTAGCGCCAGCGAACTGGCGACCGCGCTTGCCGCGAACGAAGCCACCGCCGTCGTGATATTCATCGCCAGCTCTCCCTCCCCACTCGCCGCCTCGACGTAGATCTCTTCGAATCGAGGCTGCCCGCCGTCCGACTCCGGCAGTGGCGCCACGCCGGAGGTCGTTGCTGGTGTCGTTGTCGCCACCGCCAGGGCGATTCCGGTTGCGAGGGCTGCCGGTTCGGGGGTGGGTGCCCGCCCCGGAGTGGGGGCTGTCGTGGGGACGGGTGCGGGCGTCGGGGTCGGAGTAGGAGCGGCCGTTGGTGTTGGGGTTG
>LXNI01000611.1_pt1 | contig 39584 bp, 16 predicted proteins | sample 809091 | NCBI WGS metagenome assembly LXNI01 (sample SAMN04870527, study PRJNA318959) | sponge metagenome | biome: 01000161; feature: marine sponge reef; material: water | host: Sarcotragus foetidus | place: Greece: Milos, Mediterranean Sea | collected 2013-05-29 | depth 5-7 m
AAGGGCCATCGCTCAACGGATAAAAGGTACTCCGGGGATAACAGGCTGATACCGCCCAAGAGTTCACATCGACGGCGGTGTTTGGCACCTCGATGTCGGCTCATCACATCCTGGGGCTGAAGCCAGTCCCAAGGGTATGGCTGTTCGCCATTTAAAGTGGTACGCGAGCTGGGTTTAGAACGTCGTGAGACAGTTCGGTCCCTATCTGCCGTGGGCGTTTGAGATTTGAGAGGAGCTACTCTTAGTACGAGAGGACCGGAGTGGACGAACCTCTGGTGTTCCGGTTGTGATGCCAATTGCATTGCCGGGTAGCTACGTTCGGAAAGGATAACCGCTGAAAGCATCTAAGCGGGAAGCCCCCCTCAAGATTAGATCTCACTGGGACTTTAAGTCCCCTGAAGAGCCCTCGAAGACTACGAGGTTGATAGGCGGGATGTGTAAGCGCTGTGAGGCGTTGAGCTAACCCGTACTAATTGCTCGTGAGGCTTGACCATATTTTTGAATATATTCAACAGATATGCCTTGAATGCAGGAAGTCTGCATGAAAATTGGTTACAAACAGACAAAACACTTGTTCCACTTTGATTAAATGATTCGCTGTCCTTGCGGATGCAAGGTTATGGCAACCAGTTTGCCTGACGACAATAGCGTGCAGGTACCACCTGATCCCATACCGAACTCAGAAGTGAAACTGCACAGCGCCGATGGTAGTGCCGGATTCCCGGTGTGAGAGTAGGACATTGTCAGGCATTGATTTTAAAAGGGCTCATCCCTCCCGGGATGAGCCCTTTTTTTTCGGAAAAAAGGCCAGGTTTTAGTCATCCACACAATATAGAATTGCTGTAGAACGAATGATTAAAACCTTGATGAACAACGATACCACGCTGCTGGAACCACATCGGCTAAAGATAGACGAGTATTTCCGTAAGGAAGAATCAGCGGTGCTGAGTGAACTTATGGAACTTGCTGAAGTTGACCCGGAGAGCAGGCGCAGAATTGCGGTAACTGCACGAAAATCAGTCCTGGGAATACGGCAAAACCGAACCGGCAGGGTAGGTGTGGAAGCGTTGCTCAATGAGTTTTCACTGTCTTCCGAAGAAGGCATCGTGCTGATGTGCCTCGCGGAAGCCCTGTTGCGCATTCCAGATGCCAAAACCCAGGATCAACTGATTCTCGACAGGCTTGGTACCGGTAACTGGGCCATGCACCTGGGTCATAGCGATTCGCTGTTCGTCAATGCCGCTTCATGGGGTTTGCTGGTGACCGGCAAAGTCATTTCACCTGAACGACAGGATTACCCGGGTATTCTGCAAAGAATTGTGGCGCGTCTGGGCGAGCCGGTCATTCGTGCATCCATGAAGTACGCCATGGCCATCATGGGAAACCAGTTTGTGCTGGGTCAATCCATAGAAGAGGCGTTAAACAGATCACGACCAATGCAGAGAAAGGGATTTAACTACTCCTATGACATGTTGGGTGAATCAGCTGTCACGGAAGCGGAGGCACAAAGCTATCGTGATGCGTATGCCGGGGCTATTGAAGCCATTGGCAGTCAGAATCATGACGGTCCCTGCCTTGGACCCGGGATATCGGTGAAGCTGTCAGCCCTGTATCCACGATTTGAGGAATCGCAACGTGATCGTGTGATGCGGAAACTCGTACCACGACTGTCAGACCTTGTACATCTGGCGAGGCAATATGACATCGGTTTTACCATTGATGCAGAGGAAGCATCCAGACTGAACCTGTCACTCGATGTGATCGATGCCGTGGCGAAAGACCTGGGTTCCTGGGAAGGATTCGGCATCGCTGTGCAGGCATACCAGAAACGGGCGGTTCAGGTGTTGGACTGGGTCGAAGCGCTGGCGCGTTTCCGTCACCAGCATCTGATGATACGCCTGGTCAAGGGCGCTTATTGGGATTCGGAAATCAAATGGACACAACAGGGCGGTTATGCCGACTATCCTGTGTTCACTCGCAAACCATCCACCGATCTCAGTTATCAGGTTTGTGCGGGCAGGCTCCTCGCTGCCCGAGACGTGATATACCCCCAGTTTGCAACCCACAACGCCTACACTGTTGCGATGATTCTTGAACTGGATAGACAACAGAAGAGGAACTTCGAGTTTCAGCGGCTGCATGGTATGGGAGAAGCATTGTATGTCCATCTTTTGACCGAAGAGTCACTGCCGTGTCGGATTTATGCACCCGTTGGCGAACACGCAGACCTGCTCGCCTACCTGGTTCGCAGGTTGCTGGAGAATGGCGCCAACACTTCGTTTGTCTATAACGTTGTGGACCAGTCGGTCCCGGTGGAGTCGCTGATAGCCGACCCGTCTGCTCAGATTCGTTCCTGGCAGGTTGCCAGACATCCCGAAATACCATTGCCCAGGGATCTCTATCTGCCACGGATCAACTCTGAAGGCCTTGATATTGAAGACCGAAGTACGCTGAATCGACTTACCCGGGACATTGAACGCTGTTTTCCGGACCGCAAGGGGGGTCAACTACCCGATGGGCACTTGGTGATCACTAATCCTGCAAAACGGGAGGAGATTGTAGGTACTGTCACTGTAGACTCGCCAGCTGTTATGCGGGAAAAATTAGCGGCGGCAGATGCCGCTGTGGGATTCTGGGCGGCGATGCCGATTAGCGAAAGAGCGTCAATACTAAACGAACTCGCCGCTGCGCTGGAGTGCAATCGGTCGACCCTGGTAACGCTGTGCATAAAAGAGGCAGGGAAAACCCTGGAAGACGCCCTTGACGAGGTGCGGGAGGCAGTAGATTTCTGCCGGTATTACGCCTCGCAGGCTGAATTCATTCCCTCTGATTATCAACCGCTGGGTACAGTCCTTTGTATCAGCCCCTGGAATTTCCCGTTGGCAATTTTTGTTGGTCAGTTATCTGCAGCCCTTGTATCCGGTAACACGGTACTCGCCAAACCGGCAGAGCAGACCTGCCTGATTGCCATGGAGGTGTTACGGATCGCCAGCGAGTGCAGGCTGCCCCGGAATGTGCTGCAGATTATTCAATCACCTGGCGAATTGGCCGGGCAATGCCTGTTACCGGATCATCGCATTCAGGGTGTGATGTTCACGGGTTCAACGGAAACAGCAGGATGGATCAGTCGTGCATTGGCAGACAGGAATGATGTTGATGTCCCGATGATTGCAGAGACCGGTGGTCAGAACGCGATGATTGTCGATTCCACCGCCCTCCCGCAGCAGGTAGTGCTCGATGTGATCCATTCAGGATTCCATAGTGCCGGACAACGCTGCTCCTCCCTGCGCGTGCTGTTTCTGCAGCACGATGTTGCTGATGAAATCATCACCATGCTGACGGGCGCTATGCGATTACTCGTTATTGGCGACCCTTCAAGAATCAGCACCGATGTAGGACCCGTCATAGACGAACCGGCCCTGGGAAGACTGGAACAACATTGTGACAACCTGGACGCCAATCCTCGTGCTCAACTCATATATGCCTGTTATACCGGCAACGGGACCAGCGGTAGTTTCTTTACGCCAAGACTCTACGAGATAGAACACCTCGGTATCCTGACGAGAGAAGTCTTTGGACCGATTGTTCACGTGATCCGATACGGTACTGATGAAGTGGATGCAGTAATAGATCAGATTAATGCAACCGGTTACGGTCTCACCCTTGGCATCCACACGCGGAACCAGAGTCTGGCGCAACACATAGCACAACGTGCACGGGTAGGAAACATCTATGTGAACCGCGATATGGTTGGCGCCGTGGTCGGCGCACAGCCTTTTGGCGGGAGGGGGCTGTCCGGAAGCGGACCAAAGGCGGGAGGTCCGCTCTACCTGCATCGTCTCATCAGACTGCGGCCTGATGGTCCCACCGGGAAGCTGATCGATGTAGAGTCCATGGACCTGGATTATAAGACAGATGCCTCTGGTCCATGGTTGGAATCACCTCTGCATACAAGGGTCACTGTTGTCAGAAATTTTCTGACCTGGTTGTCAAACAGTACACTGCTGGAACGCGAGCAGCTCTCAGTAGTCATTGATGATGCCATCGAGTTAATTGAAACCGCATCTGCGTTCCTGCCACCGCGACAGTTACCGGGGCCAACCGGGGAGGACAACCGGTTACAACTCGATGGCAGGGGTCTGACTCTGTTGTTCACGGATGAAAATACAAACATTGCAGTTTTACCGGTAATCGCGACGCTGCTGACCGGTTGCCCGGTTATGGTTATGACCAATAACCTGCAATTACACGAGCTGTTGCCAGGCTGGCTTGCTGCGGGGTTGCAGGAAAACACTTATCAGGTTGCCAAACCAGATTTATCCTCGAGTCAGCATCCTGATGTTCAGGCTATCGTGGTTTGCCGGGGTGAGTCCTATGCCCGGAGACTGCGAAAACAGATGCTTGAACGGCACATACCAATACCGCTTATCTGTGAACAGGAACCACGGCGCTTATTAAGCCGTCTGGTGGTGGAGAAAACAGTATCGATCAATACCACCGCAATGGGAGGAAACGCCGGCTTGATGGGTGCAGGGGCTTGACCTGTCAGCACAGACAGGTGATAGTTGCCATCTCCGGAATTGTGGAAAGCCATTTCATGAACAGCGATTCTCACTATTACCTGGCAGGAAATTCAGCAGGTCAGTATCTGAGTGGCGCTAATGAGGTATTCAGTGTTTGCTCCCACACTGGTGATGATGGCATGTGGGTCATTGATGGTTCCATTCTCAGGAACGCTACCGGCAGCTTATCTGTAGTACTTTCCGAGATGCCTTCAAAGTCCGGGCAGGAGAAGTCATTTCAACTCAAGGATAAAGAAGGTAACTCAATCACAGATTCCGGCACTTCAGGGGAACCAGCCGGTGTATTCAACCTTATTGCCGGGCCAGACCGATTGCCGTCGGTACATCTGGCTGAACTACGTCAGGAAGGGCTCACATTGTTGGCGCGGGTGTTGATGCCATCTGCGATTAACCGGCTGAAAGCACAGATTGCCGCCAGACGCGCACAGAGGCATGCAGATGAGAGTGTCTATGACGGACAATTCTGGATGCGGGATGGACTGTCCTGGTCCCCGGACCTCGCTCGTGCAGTTACCCATCCAGTTGCGTTATGGCTGCTCCAGCAATATTTGCAAACTGATGATATTCACTTCTGCCATTCACCAGTGATCACTACTCTAAAACCAGCCAAAGCGCTGAAAGGCACTTTCCCGGAAGGTGGCTGGCACAATGACTACCCCTATCATCCCGGTGTTTTTCCGGACGAATGTTGGCCGGAAACCCCGATTTTTGGTGCGCAATTCAATATCTGCGTTGACAGATTCGAGCCGGGTAATGCTGGCACTCAGTATTTACCTGGCTCTCACAGGCTCTGCCAGAAGCCGTCGATTGAGTTTAACCGCGGCGGAACCCGCATGGGTATGGGTGTGCATAAGGATGTACGTCAAATGGAAGCCCCAGCCGGTGCGGCGCTGCTGTATGACTCAAGAACATGGCATCGCGGCTGTCATGAACTGAATGTCAGTGGTCAGGACCGGATAGCCCTCCTGAATGCTGTGACCCCCTCCTGGGTAAGACCCATGATGGACAAACATTCTGTTTCCCGTGAGTATCTTGCTTCCGATATACCGGATGCATTGAACGCAAGGGAACGCAGGGATGTCCATCGATTGTGCAACCGTGCAACGATGGAAACACCGGTGGGAATGCCTGTACTGGGGCCGAGACTGAACCCGAAAAGAGCGAACTTGCTCAGGCCTGAAATTGAGGTGTAATGATTCCCAGTTCGATTGAACTCTCAACGAGGTCACGGATTGTTTCCTCAACGGGACGGATGGTCGCACCGAGAACAGATTTCGCTTTTTTACAGTCGTTCAGGACATTGGATGTTACGGTAATCGGTTCACCGTCGCCGTCGACCGTTACCGGTTTCCCCAGAATAATACCCGGGAAAAATTCGTTTATGATCGCTGATACATCAGTGCCTAATCGTAAGGCAGATCGACCGCCACTGCCGTGCAACACATAACGGGGACCACCGTGTGTTGCCTTGTGGTTCACTGAGGATTCTGCTGCCAGTCGATGCGCCTTGACCAGGTCACGGACATCGATGATGTTGTAATACATGTCATTCCTGGAAGGCCAATTTGGTTCTTCACCACCAGCCAGCTTGCCAATCTGCATTATCCATTGGCCAACCTGAGCTTTAAACAGGATCGGGCCGCAAATCATGGCAGGGTTCATGGTGATTGCATCCCACCGTCCGTTGCTGTTATCGGCCGCACTATTAATGAGATGTTCGGTGTCCACCTTGCTTCTGGTATAGGCATTACCGGGTTGTTGCCACTGTTCCGGGTCCACGCCATCGGATGCCCAGTCCGTTTCCGTCCATTCGTAACCTTTGGGTACAATTCCGCTTCGGGCGCCTGATACCGCTGCCATTGAACTGGTGTAAACCAATCGTTTAACGGATCCACTGGCATTGATGGCGTTGATGACATTCTCTGTGCCAACCATACCTCCGTTGTATACATCCTGAGATACTTCGCCACTGCCAAGGGGCTGTGACTTGCCATCGGCCGAATTGCCCAGAACAGCAGCGACATGGAATACACCGATGCAGTCTTTGAATGCCTTGTTAAAGGACCCTGTTGTAAACAGGTCGCAGCCGCTGATGATCTCAACATTCGGCAGACGTCCGAGGTAGTTCACACAGTCCTTGCCACGCCAGGAATCGGCATCGCGAATACAGGCACGAACCGTGTAACCGTGGAGAACCAGTTCACGGACCATATGTCCGCCAGTGAAACCAGAGCATCCGGTAACTGCTACCGGGCCGTCCAGAGGTGATATTGCCGCCATGATTAAATTCCTGTCTGCTGTATCTGAATAGATCTGAATTGTACACTTTTTTGTGAAGGAGACAGTATATCGGCTTGTGGGGTTCCCTTGTATCTTTCCTTAACAGCTATTCCAGACGTTTAACGACAAATGGTGTAGTTTGTCCACGACCGTGGTGAACTCGGGGATTCCCTTTGGCTATGAGCCTGCAAGCGAGATCAAGTCCCACGGTCATGGACGCTCCCTGTCTCTAGCGTTGCAACGTGACTTCAAGACCGATCACCCTGGGCTGCTGAAAGCCCAGGCAAGTCGGAAAGCCAGGGCTGCCGCAGTCAAAGGTGATTTCGTCCTGGTTGGTCACGTTGGTTGCAAACAGTGACGCACTCCAGTTCGCGTCGGAACCACTCAGCAGGATGCGCATGTCCGTTTGGCGACGTGAGGGTACTACACTTGGCGCAACGTTAAGCGAACTCAGTGTACCGGCGAGCGTGGTGTGGTTCACCATAAAGTTAAGCGCCATATCGCCAGCGAACAGCCAGGTGTAATCAAGCGTGATATGGGCGCTCCACTCGGGGGCGTTTGGCAGTTTGGTCCCGGACGGAATAGCGCCCACTGCCTCATCCAGTTCGGCGCGATTGATATCACCACCGAGCGTCATTCGCAGGTTTTCCATCAGGTTACCCACCAGGTCGATTTCGATGCCGACTGAGTGCGCAGCACCGGCATTGTCGTTGTAGGTACGACTGATGGCGGGCAAGTCGTTCCTTGAGAATCGAAGGATCGTGTCTTTCCAATCGAAGTAGTAGACCGCCGTGGTCAGGTTCCAACGATCGTCAAACAACCGGGTCTTGATGCCGACTTCATAGTTGACCACCTTGTCACCTTGATAGGACACCAGTGAGGTCGCAAGATCTGCTGCCTGATTTCCCGTCAGGTTGTTTGGATTTGGCGCAAACGGCGTGGCCGGTATGACATTGTCACCCGCCCCTCTAAAAATGTGCGCATTGGATTCCTGGCCGACGTTGAGGTTACCAGGCCTGAACCCGGTCGTGATGTTGAAGTAGGTGAGCGTTCTATCGAAGGGATACCAGGCGATCCCAAACTTGGGAGAGAAGACCTTGTCGGTGGTTGCTGCCGAACTACCCTGGAGCGACTGGTCAAGATCCGTATAGCGCCCACCCAGTGTCACCGAAAACGTATCAGAGAAGGCGAATGTGGCTTCACCAAATACGCTGATCTGGTTCACCTCATCAAAATGTGAATTTGCGGGATTGCTGAAAGACTCTGTATAAAGAGCGGTGATGGCTGGTTTACCGATGAGAGATGGGATCAAGCTAAGCGGCTGGATACTGAGTCGATCGTCGTCACTGTCCTTCCAAAACAAACCCGCCGTCCAGGCCAGGGCGCCCTCGGTGGTAGAGACGAGCCGCGCTTCGAACGTGTTGCGATCAGAAGACATCATATCATTCAGGTTAAATCCGGCCAGGTTCTTGATGGGCAGAGAGAATGTGGGGGCAAGGATCCAACCCTCGGCCAACAGTGTCGGGATTTCGGTGGGATTGGAGGGCGCCCTGATCACTGTCCTTAACTGGATAAAGGAGTCTATGAACGCAGCGATAGTTGTGGTCGACTCGATCTCGCTGGTGCGTTCCCGATCCAGGTTTGAGAACGCGAGTTCCAGCTTGGCAAAGTCGAACGCGTAGTCCACCCCCAGGCTATAGATATTCACGTTGTCCCTGGAGAAGGGTCGCCGCCCAGGCAATCGTACGTTTAGTCCTTCAGAGAAACGCGATTGCGCCGCCATGCTCCCTTCGGTTTCCAGTTCGGTTTTGTAATAGTTGGCTTCCACGGACAAGTTACTGTTGACTTCCCACAGCGCGGCGATTCGACCGCCGGAACCTGTCTCCGAATTGGCGTCTTTCTCGCCTAAGTCGGTCTTGTCGATCCAGCCCTGGCGTTTGGTGGAGAACCCCATCAAACGAATCGCAAAGTCCTCAGTCACCGGCAAGTTGACGACACCATCAAGGCGATGGCCAGGATCGTCCGATGAACTCATTCTGCTCGTGTTACCCTTGATCTTCCAGGTGGTTTCGCCCAACTGGGGCTTCTTCTGGATGAAGCGAATGGTCCCGCCAACCGAACCTTCGCCATACAGTGTGCCCTGCGGACCCTTGAGTACTTCTATACGCTCCAGATCGAACATGTTGCCGCCAAACTGCTGTACAGGACTTTGCGCTGACGTCATGGGCACGTCGTCCAGATAGACAGAGACCGCCGCGGACGTTTGCGCAGAAGGCTCATGGCCCGTTTGCGATGAAACCCCGCGAATCGTGTACCGGTTGCCGCCGGCAATCTCGCGCTCGGACATGTTGAGACCGGTGATGTTTTGAAACAGCCCCCGCATATCCGTTGCACCCAGCGCCTCGATCATTTCTGAACTGAGTGTACCGATCGACTGTGGCGTGTCCATCAGGTCAGTTTCGCGGTAGGTGGCGGTAACGATGATCTCTTCGATTTCTGTCTCATTCGTATCATCGGGCGCCGCGATGGCGCCTGCGCCGGAAGTGGCGAATAAGGCCGCGGCGATGGTCGTGCCCAGGCGTTTGAGCAGCGGCTTTCGGGTTATCGTTGTTCCACTGGAGGCATTCGGCATCCATTCGTTAGTTTGCTCGATCATGGCGTTTTGTTCCCCATCAGCATGAATGATCAGATGGCCCGCCGTACCGAATTCGGCTTTCAAACCCGAATTGCTCAGCAGTGCCTTTATCGCCTGTTCCAGCGTATAACTGCCCTTCAGCTGGTTCGTTTCGTGCAACACGACCAATTCATACTGGTACAGCACGGAGATATCAGCCTGTTCACCGAGCGCGGTCAGCGCACCATCTGCCGTCTGCCGGGGAATGTCGAATCTGTACACTGGTTCCACTGCATGGGAATCATCAGCGAACACCGGAAGCAGCATGACAGCCAGAAGACTGCCAGCACAAATATTCGCCAGTACACCCGGATAACCCCGACCGGGATTGGTACCTTTGCGGTTACCAGTCCTTGTGTATGAAGACACAATGCTCATGTAAAACCCTTACTCGATTTGCATCTCCCTGAAGTTGCTGTCGTTGATCGGGTTGCTGCCACCAGCAGCCCGTGGGGTTCGGGCGGACAGATGAATCAGGTTGCTGTTCACGACCTTGATATCGAGATCAAAGTTATCGGCCAGCAGGGCCACCAGCGTGTTGATATCACTGATCCGGAAGTGTCCACCCACTGGCACACGCCTGATCGACGGGTCAGTAATGACGAGTTGCTGATCGGTATAGCGACCGACTTCCGCCAGGACCTCCTCCAGCGGTTCGCCCTTGAATATCAGCGCCCCCTGCCGCCACGCCTGCTTGCGTTCCAGGGTTTCGGCGTCCAGGGGTTCGATGGACTCGATGACATCTTCGAAGCGGACGCCATGACCGGCGCTGATCAGAGACCGCGAGCGATCGTTACCGGTGAACCGTTCCGGCATCATCAATTGCTCTGCCCGTGGGTCCCCGGTGATATTCGATATGACGCCCACCCGGCCTTCCGTGACGATGAGATCGACGACGCCGGCCTTGACACGGACGCTGAAAGCGGTACCAACTGCGCTGACCAGTCCACGTCCCGCATAGACGATAAACGGCCGATCCACCTCGTGAGCGACCTCAAAACCGACTTCACCCTCATACACTCTGACGATCCTGGCACGGCGGTTGAAATCCGCCTCCACCCGACTGCGGGTGTTGAGCACGATACGGGAACCGTCCGGCAACACATGATTCGTCTGCTGACCTGCAATCGTGGCCAGGGCCTGCCGGGCTTCCGGCAGTCGTGAATCCAGCGGGCTGAGCATCAGCGTTCCGGCCACCAGAACGATCAGCGCCGCGGAGGCTGCGAGGGTATACCACCACCGGGAGTGTCCCCCGGCGGGCTCCGCTTCGCCCGTTCCCCGGGGGCGTGGGTCATGCAGCAACGGGAACATTTCCCGCAAGGTTTCGAGCATCCCCATGGTGTCCCAGGTTGACGCAAGTTTGTGCAGGTAACGTCGATGCGCCTCGCTGGTGGACAACCAGACTTTGAGGTCGTCCTGTTCGCGCTGATCGAGCCCACGGTCGAGCCTGACGAGCCAGGCGCCGGCCTCCTCGCGCATCTTTGCCTGATCGGGTAGCGATGTCACGACATTTTTCGGCATGTGATGCTCACTCATGATGGTGTTTCGTCAATGACTCACCGGCAGGCACATCCGGCGCGTCGAAAAGTTCCATAAAGTCCGTACAGCGTACTATACCCTTGGCCAGGTGCGCTTCGACGGTCTTGATGCTGATGCCGAGATGCTCGGCAATCTCACGCTGCGAGAACCCGTACACCCGGCGCAGCACGAACGCCCGCCGACAAACATCCGGCAGCCGGGCCACGGCGCGGCAGAACAACTCGAACCTTTCACTCGCTTCGACCTGCCTCTCGATGTCTACACCGTCGGTAAACGCGGGGTCGTATTCGTCGAGCGCCTCAGTCAGCCGATCGTCGCCGCGCGTCAGATCGTTTAGCGCCAGGTTGCGGATGACGCGAAACAGGTACGATCTGGCGGCAAGGATGGTCGTATCGTGCCGCTCGGCCTCCAATGACTTGACGAAGGCTTCCTGGACCACATCTTCGATGTCTTCCGGCCGGCGAAAGAAACGTGATGCGAACTTCATCAGCTGCATTCTGCTGTTCAGGTAGGCGCCGGCCATGCCATCTGATGCGCCGGGTTTTAGCTGCCCGGGTTTTAGCTGAGAAGTCAAGGTTGTTCCCTTTTAATGGTGGACCACTATTAGCATACTCTTAGAACACGCACATTTCGACTCTGCGGTGGAAGGCCATGAGCGCTTTAGGAGAGCCCGAGGCTCGTGTACACAGCGGCGGCCATGCGGTAGGGGATCTTGTCGGGTTCGGGCCGCATCTGGTTCATCACGCGGCTGAACGCCAGCTTCTGGCTGCGGTCGACGATGATCATCGAACCTCCCGCGCCACCCCACATGCCGACGCACTCGCTGGGCGATAACGGCGCCGCGTCGCTGGGGAGACCGTACCCCAAACCGAATCGCATGTTCCTACCGTACAATAGATCCACGCCGGCGACCCTTTCGCTGAAGGCCTCCTTCACGGTCTTGTCATCGAGGAGCCGCACTCCATGGGCTTCACCGCCGCAGGCGACTATCGATTGGATTTTGGCCACGGAACGGGCGTTGCCGTGCCCATTAGCCGCCGGGATCTCCGCTTCTCGCCACCCGACCGTGTTGACGAAATCCTTCGGCCAGCGATGACTGTCGAACACTCTCTTTTGGAAAATCTCGTGTGGTAGTTGCGGGGCGTCGGCCGGTGGTGTCGCTGAAACTGTGAGGTTTTTGTCGGAATAGAGGTCGGAGGTCCGAGCCTGCGCTTCAGGCGGTGTGCCGATGTGGAAATCGGCTCCGACCGGACCGGACACCTCCTCACGGAAGAAGGCGCCGAACGACTTGCCCGTGATTCTCCGAACCACTTCTCCCAGAATGTAACCCTGGGTCAAAGGGTGATAGCCACTCTGGGTTCTGTCTTCCCACCACGGTTTCTGAGCAGCGAGCAGGGTGGTTACGGCGTCCCAATCGAGGAGCACCTCGGGGGCAACGGGATGATCGAATCCAGGTAGTCCCGCTGTGTAGCTCATGACGTGGGCGACGGTCACGCCTTCTTTTCCGTTGGCAGCGAACTCGGGCCAGTACCTGGCGACCGGGGCGTCGACGTCGAGTTCGCCCCGATAGTAAAGCATCAGGATGACCAGGAAGGTCATGGTCTTGGTGCTCGAGTAGACGTTGACGATCGTGTCCTGCTCCCACGGTACTGAACGACCGAGATCCTTGTGTCCAGCCCACACGTCGATCACCGGCTCCCCCTCGATGAACGCCGCGAACGATGCCCCGACGTCACCGTGGTCACCGTGGTCGGTGAAGTTCCTGGTGAACGTTTCGATCACCAGGTCGAATTTCGAATCCCACGTGCCCTTGATCTCGGGAACAGAACTCACCTTGTCTCCTGAAGCCGCGTGCAGACCCCCGTGGCTGAGCAGCGCCTGGCTGCCTGCTCCGAGCATGGCGAGATACTGGAGGAAGGAACGGCGGTTCAGGGCGGATCCGGCGTTGGACGTCATGCGGGTCTCCCGGGAGTCTCTGGGGCTGAAGGTGCCTTCTAATCTCTCAGACTCGATGCACGAAGTCAATCGGCACTTCAGCCTCGTCAGCCTGACGGCGTGCCACCGCACAGCGGGCAGGTTGAGATATTCATTTGTACGAAAATCGAATACACTGGCTTGCCTCGCCTGCATACCACGCCAGGGATGACGACCAAAGATGCCTCTGTATATCCTCAAACGCCTGCTGCTGATCGTGCCGACTCTGCTTGGCATCATCACGTTGAATTTTTTCATTGTGCAGTTGGCGCCCGGCGGTCCGGTGGATCAGATGCTCGTCCGGATGAGTGGCGAGTCGGTGACGGCCAGCGACCGCATTGGTGGCGTGGCTGCGGAACAGGCGCCGGCGGAAGCCAACAGTCAATATCCCGGTGCCGATGGTGTCGATCCGGCGTTGATCACGGCGCTGGAAAAGCAGTTCGGTTTCGACAAACCACTGCACGAGCGCTACTTCAACATGTTGTGGGACTACGCGCGCTTCGATCTTGGCGAGAGCTACTACCAGAACCGCTCGGTCATCAGTCTCATCATTGAGAGTTTTCCGGTGTCGATTTCATTGGGGCTGTGGTCGATGCTGCTCACTTATCTGATTTCGATTCCACTGGGTGTGGCCAAGGCGGTGCGCGACGGCAGCCGTTTTGATGCCTGGACCAGCGGCGCCATTTTTGTCGGCTACGCCACACCCGCGTTCCTGTTTGCGGTGCTGTTGATCGTGCTGTTTGCCGGGGGACAGTTTCTTGATCTGTTCCCGCTCAAAGGTCTGGTATCGGAAAACTTTGATGATCTGAGCCTCATGGGCAAGGTCGGGGACTATTTCTGGCATCTGATTCTGCCGGTGGCAGCGCTGACGGTGGGCAGCTTTGCAACGCTGACCATGCTCACCAAAAACTCGTTCATCGAGGAGTTGAGCAAGCAGTTCGTATTGACTGCGCGCTCCAAGGGGCTCGATGAGCCGCGCGTGCTCTACGGACATGTCTTTCGCAATGCCATGCTGATTGTTATCGCCGGTTTCCCCAGTGCCTTGATCGGGGTTCTGTTTACCGGCGCTCTATTGATCGAGGTAATTTTCTCTCTCGAAGGGCTTGGGCTGCTCGGTTTTGAAGCGACGTTGACGCGGGATTTCCCAATCATGTTCGGGACGTTGTACCTGTTCACCCTGGTCGGCATGGTGCTGCATCTGATTGGCGACATCTCCTATACGCTGGTTGATCCGCGTATCGATTTCGAGACGCGTTAGACGCCATGTCAGCAATTTTTCCAGATATCAGTGCGCGCCTCAGTCCGCTGAATCGCCGCCGCCTGGCTAATTTTCAGGCCAACAAGCGCGGTTACTGGTCACTGCGGATCTTCGGTGTACTGCTCCTGGTCAGTCTGGTGGCTGAATTTATCGCCAACGACAAGCCGCTGCTCCTCAGTTTCGACGGCGCGTTGTACGTACCCGTGCTGGTGGCTTATCCGGAAACCGAGTTTGGTGGTGAGCTCGAAAGCGAAGCCAGCTACCTGGATCCGGCGGTACAGGCGCTTGTCACCGAGGCCGGTGGCTGGATGCTTTGGCCACTGATTCCATTCAGTCATGACACCATCGATTTGTACTCTAATGAGCCGGCGCCGGCAGCGCCTTCGGCCCGTCACTGGCTGGGCACCGACAGCGTCGCGCGGGATGTGCTGGCACGGGTGATTTACGGTTTTCGATTGTCGGTTTTGTTTGGGCTGTCGCTGACCGTGTTCAGCTCGGTGATCGGCATCATGGTCGGCGCCACGCAAGGCTATTTCGGTGGGCTGATCGACCTGATCGGTCAACGTCTGGTGGAAATGTGGGCGGGCATGCCGGTGATGTTTTTACTCATCATTCTGGCCAGCCTGATTCAACCCAGTGTCTTTTCGCTGCTGGGCCTGTTGTTGCTGTTCAGCTGGACGGCGATGGTGGCGGTGGTCCGCGCGGAGTTTCTGCGCACCCGAAACTTCGACTATGTGCGTGCAGCACGGGCACTGGGCGTGTCCAACTTCACCATCATGCGCCAGGAAGTGTTGCCTAACGCCATGGTCGCGGCACTGACTTTTCTGCCGTTTATTCTCACCGGGTCGATCACCATGCTGACGTCGCTCGACTTCCTTGGCTTTGGCTTACCCGCCGGTTCTCCTTCACTGGGAGAATTGCTGGCTCAGGGCAAGGCGAATCTGCATGCGCCGTGGCTCGGTCTGGCTGGATTTTTCGCACTGCTGGTGATGCTGACCTTGTTGATTTTCATTGGTGAGGCCATACGTGATGCCTTTGATCCACGGCGTTCTACCGCTGCTGCTGAGACGGTGTGATGGCTGATCGTATTTTAGAGGTGAACGACCTGCAGGTGGCTTTTCATGGCAAGCCTGTGGTGCATGGCGTCAATCTGCATATCGACCGCGGCGAAACCCTGGCGCTGGTGGGTGAATCCGGTTCCGGTAAATCCGTCACGGCGCTGTCTGTGCCGCAGTTGTTGCCCTACCCCCAGGCGAGTCATCCCCGGGGCTCAGTGCTGCTGGACGGGGTTGAGATGATCGGTGCTTCGAAAGCGACTCTGCTGAAGATGCGTGGCAATCGGGTCAGCATGATTTTTCAGGAGCCGATGACCTCGCTCAATCCGCTACACACGATTGGTCGTCAGGTCGGTGAAGTACTGGTGGTGCATCAGCGCATGGGACGTAATGCGGTCCTGGCGCGCACGCTGGAACTGCTCGAACTGGTTGGCCTGCAGCGCGCGGGTGAACGCCTGAAGGCCTATCCCCATGAACTTTCAGGGGGCCAGCGTCAACGGGTGATGATTGCCATGGCCCTGGCCAACAAGCCGGATTTGCTGCTCGCCGATGAGCCGACAACCGCGCTGGATGTCACGATTCAGGCACAGATACTGGCGCTGCTCAAGGACCTGCAGGAGCGTCTCAACATGGCCTTGCTGCTGATTACTCACGACCTCACCACGGTGCGGCGAATTGCCGATCGGGTGTGCGTCATGAACGAGGGCGAAATTGTTGAGCACGCCAGTACCCAGGCGCTGTTCAGTGCGCCCCAACATGCCTACACCCGCAGCCTGCTGGCGGCGCAGCCCAGCGGTGAACCGTTGGTGGCCTCGCCTGATGCAGAAACCCTGCTGCAAGCGGATAACATTCACGTTAATTTCCCTCTGGACAAAGGTTGGCTGCGCAGGCGCCGCGTCCTGAAAGCAGTAGACGACATCTCACTGACCATTGACCGGGGCCAGACTGTCGGTGTTGTTGGCGAATCCGGGTCCGGCAAGACCACGCTGGGCATGGCCTTGATGCGCCTGATCAACAGTCAGGGTGTGATCAACCTGGATGGCATAAACCTGCAGAAATTGTCAGCGCGGGAGTTCAAACCGTTCCGCCGGCGCATGCAGATCGTTTTTCAGGATCCCTATGGTTCCTTGTCACCGCGCCGTTCGGTGCGGCAGATCATTGAGCAGGGTCTGGTGGTACATGAGCCACGGCAGAGCAGCACCGAGCGCGATAAGCTGATAGATGAAGCGCTGCTCGATGTCGGCCTCGATCCGGGAGACAAGGAGCGTTATCCGCACGAATTCTCCGGCGGCCAGCGGCAGCGTATCGCCATTGCCCGGGCGATGATCCTGAAACCGGACTTTATTGTGCTGGACGAACCGACCTCGGCGCTGGACATGTCGGTGCAGGCCCAGGTGGTCGATCTACTGCGCGACCTGCAGCGGCGCCATGACCTCTCCTATCTGTTCATCAGTCACGATCTGAAAGTCGTGCGCGCACTGGCTCACGTACTGATCGTGATGAAAGACGGGGTGATAGTGGAACAGGGGAGAGCCGCTGACATTTTCGATGCACCGCAGCAGGACTATACTCGCGCCTTGCTGGCGGCAGCTTTTGATCTGGAAGTGATTGCCGATGCGTCCTGATCTTCTCCTGTGCATGAACCTGTTGATCGCTGCACTGACAGTGCATGCAGATGATCCGCCCAAACATCAACCCTGCGCAGCGACCCAGGCGTTCATTGACCGACCTGTTGACGAGTTGCAGTGGCAGCACGGCGTGTCGTTTTTTGGTGACTTCAAGTACCCCCCGGGATTTAGCCACTTGGACTACGTCAATCCTGACGCCCCCAAGGGCGGCAAACTGGTCCGTGGCGCCAGCATCAGGTGGAACAGCTTTACGCCAAACATCATCAAGGGCCGGATTGCCCCGGTCAACATTCTTGGAGAAATGAGCCTCTACGACTCGCTGATGTGGCCATCCGGGGACGAGGTCGGGGTCTACTATGGCAACCTCGCAGAGAGCATTGCCGTCTCTGACGATTCAACTGAAGTGCGTATTCGGCTGCGGCCGGAAGCACGCTGGCATGATGGCGTTCCGGTGACTGGACGGGATATAAAATTTTCGTTTGAGCATTTAAAAGCCAACGGTGGCGCCAGTATTCGTGCGGCCTTTCACTCGCTGGAAGCAGTGATCATTCTCGAGGAAAAGGAAGTACTCGTTTGTTTTCGCCAGCCGGTCAACCGCAACAGTATGACGACGCTGCTGGGCAAGCCCGCCATGTTGCCGGAGCATTACTGGCGGGAGCGCGATATCACTGAGACCACGTTGGAGCCGCCGCTGGGCAGCGGGCCTTACCGTATCGGTGACTTCAAGGCTGGCAAATACATTGAACTCGTTCGGGTCACGGACTACTGGGGCAAAGACCTGGGTATTCACCGCGGCCGCCATAACCTGGACGTCCTGCGTTTTGAGACCTATCGCGACGCCACGGTACGACGCGAGAGCCTGAAAAAGGGGTTGCTTGATGTCTTCACAGAGAGCAATGCCGCGCAGTGGGTAAGCGGCTACGATCAGGACAAAATCGAGCGCGGTGTGCTACGCCAGTACAAACGACACTGGCTGCAATACGTCGGCGCCTTCCGCGCATTGGGGTTCAACCAGGAAAAGGAGCGCTTCACCGACGTTCGGGTCCGAGAAGCATTGACCCTGGCCTTTGATCTCAAGTGGATAAACGATGTGCTGTTTTACGGCGTGTATGAAATGCCGGAAAGCTACTTCCATGGCACGTCTCTGGCGGCCACCGGCTTGCCTTCTGCGGCTGAACTTGCGTTGCTGGAACCGTATCGGGAACAACTGCCCGAGCAGGTATTTACCACGGCGCCTTTTGCTGCCAGTGATCACGCTGCACTTGAAGGACGCGACGCCATCATCGAGGCCCAAAAGTTGTTGGCGCATTCCGGTTGGAACATCAGCGATGGCGCCTTGCGCAATGCTGCCGGCGCACCGTTCGAGGTCAAATTCCTGGTATCTGATGCAGAAGCACAAGCTGTGTTGTTGCCCTATCAGCAGCAATTGCGCCGACTGGGTATCAGCAGCGAGATTCGCTTGCTGGAAGCAGCTCAGTATTTCAACCTGTTACGCAAGGGTGACTATGACGCCGTATTCGGCAATCTTGGTTTTTCCTTTCCGCCGGCAGCAGAAGTGCGCGCCTTTCTGCATTCGAGCAGTCAAGGCATCTATAATTTTGCGCGTCTCGTATCGCCAGTTTTGGATGCCCTTTCAGATCGCGTGATGAACGCAGACAGTCGCGAGTCGCTGACCGCAGCAACCCGAGCGCTGGACCGTGTTCTGTTCTGGCAGTTCTATTTTGTGCCGGTGCGGGTGATCGAACCGGCACGGGTGATGATGTGGAACAAGTTCGGACAGCCGTCCACGGTGGCGCCCTATGTATCCGGATTCCCGGCCACCTGGTGGTGGGATGAAGAGAAAGCGCAGCGGGTTGAGCAGGTTCTGCAGCGCTAGTGTCATGTCACGCATGGTATGTCGTATAAAGCGCGGCGCCATTTGCGTGTAGCGCTGCGGCAGTACCTTCAGCTTTGCATTGCACGCACGATGTGCTGCATCCCTTCCCATTCGTCCCACATGTTGCACAAGTGATGCCTGGAGCGCTCCCACGGATTGTTGCCTTCCTCGTACTCAAGCCACTCGCCCATTTGGCCGCGGTCCGGGTGATCAGACACGCCATTGACTTTGTGGTTGGGCTGTCGGCTTTTGTTACGAATGCGAAAGATGATGTTCTTGCGCGATTCGCTGCCATTTTCGTTGCGCGTGCCGGAGTGGGGCATGTGGAACAGGGTGATGCACACGTCACCCGGCGCCATCAAAATCTGGGTCGGGCGCGGCCATTTGCGCCCGTCCGGGGTGGACTCGCAGGTGTCGTCCAGCAATTGCTCGCGTACCCGCTGAGGTAGATACACCAGGCCACAGTTGTTCTCTGCGTCGTGATCGATGCGCGGCCAGCCGGGTCCTTCCGGCCCCATCTTGTCGCCCTGGCAGCGCTGCCAGCGAAAGAACTCCTGGGTCACGTGATGGGCGCCGGGGATCAGCGCCGTTTGCCCGCAACCCGCCACCATTTGATCAGACAGACAGGCGAACACGAACGCAGTGAAGCTGCCCATGCCAAGGGTACATTGGGGATCCTGAAACAGAGGTACAAAATTGTGCCCCATGACATCCGGGCTACGGCCCAGATCGCCCTTGGGGCCAGAAGCGATGTAACGGTTGTAGATGTCTTCGTGGGACCCTTGTTGCACTTCTTGCGGTACGCCGATGGTGCACAGGCCGTCCATGTGCAATTGGGCGCCGTAGTAGGGTTGCCCATGGTCACGGTTGCCGAGGTTGTTGAAGTGCTCACCAGGAGCATGTTGCTTGATAACGCCCACCTGGCTCGCGATCGGCGCGTCGAACTGGCCCATTACATCATGCAGGATGGGTGTCACCTGTGAGGCATTGACCAGGTTCAGCATTTCCTCGGTGCTGCCGAGATTTTTACCGCCTTTTGGTGACTTTATACGCGCCCGCGCCGCCGCCACCAATTCCGGCGCGATTGCCTGTTTGACGATAATGTAGCCATCGCGATAGAGCTGCCGTTTTTGCTCTTCAGTGAGTGTGTCTGCCGTCAATGCCATGGTTGTTGCTCTCCGTTGGGGCGCTTGATCCAGCACGCGCCAATTATACACGGCTTCGCATCAAGTGTTATGCTTTCGCCATGACTCAACACGATCCACCGATCCCCTGGGAGACCTACTATCGCGATGGTCGCGAGCATGCGCTCGCACTCGGTAATCGCGGGCCCATACGCTTCGATGCCAACGGTCGACTTGCGCAGGACATCATTGAAGCCTACAACGAGTGCGGCTTCTACGTGTTTACGGGCGTGCTGTCACCAAACGAAACAGGCGCGCTCGCCATAGAGTTCGATGCGGTTCTCGACAACGCACCCGTATCACGCGGGTCCGTGGTGGACAAACATGGCAGACCCTCACCCTATGCGGGTTACTACACGATATCGGACGATGAGCCGGCCGTGGTCAGCCTCGTTTCGCACCCGCTCATGTTGATGGACTCGGCCCTGCGGGTTTATGCTCATCCGCAGATCCTGAAGATGGTAGCCAGCATCAACGGGCCGGATTTTGTGCCGTTTCACGAAGCCGTGTTTCACAAGGGTGCGGGTGACGGGCCCCCGACAGGGTGGCATCAGGATGGACGAACCCACTGGCACAAGGACGGCCGTGCGCTCGAGATGTCGGACGGCTCTGGCAAAACTCACGGTTTCAACCTGTCAGTCTCCTGGTCCAATGCCGGCCCGGAAAACTGCCTCTGGGTCGTACCGGGCAGCCACCGGAAGTGGCTACTCGCGGACGGTGGCAAATTCCCGGCCGCCAACGAACAGGTTCCGGACGCCGTCCCAATGATGCTCGCACCTGGCGATTGCGGCATGGTCAACCGCAGTTGCCTGCATGGCGCCTTCGCGAACAAATCTTCCGAGCGGCGCATCACCATGGTGTTGGGTTACCACAAGCGCGACTCCGCCATCGGCGCCGAAACCACCAACGTGCACGCCTTCGAGCGTCCAGCAGGCCCAATGCCCATCAAGTACACCGAGGATTATGTGCTGCGCCGGGCGCGCATGATTCCGCTCGCGATTGATGCCCGGCGGCAACAGTTTCCTCATGAAGAGCCGTACGAATACCAGGGCAGTTACATCGGTGAAGGCGTGTGGAACGACGAGGCCCGCGCGCAAATCAGCAAACCCGGAGACGAATACTGGCAGCGTGACATCACGCTCTGATCGCGGCATAGCTGTTTATCAAGGCACTTTTTAGGGGCTTCCTGGATTATTGTGATCGCCGGACTATTCTGCTAACGTGCTACGCTTCACACCGTAACAGATAAAACACAGAGGATTTATGCCTCACGATCTGGTTATCAGAAACGCCAACGTCGTCGATGGTACCGGTTCAGCGCCGTTTGCTTCGGATATCGCTATTGATGGCGATACGATTTCAGCTATCGGCAAGGTTGAAGATGGCGGTAAAGAAGAAATTAACGCCCATGGCAACGCGGTCACACCCGGTTTTATCGATCTGCATACCCACCTGGATGCCCAGATTGGCTGGGATCCCATGTTGACTTCTGTCACCTGGCACGGTGTGACCACTGCCCTGCTTGGCAACTGTGGTGTGACCTTTGCGCCCTGCCGACCGGCGGATAAGGAATTCCTCGCCGGGATGATGGAGACCGTTGAAGACATCCCCAAACAGGCGATTCTGAGCGGCCTTCCCTGGGACTGGGAATCCTACGGCGGATATCTGGATTCGATCCGGAAGTCACAACCGATGATCAATGTCGCCGGACTGGTCGGTCACTGCGCCACCCGGTTTTACGTGATGGGCGAGCGCGCCGTGGAAGAACCAGCCACCGAGGATGAAATCCGCCAGATCGCTGACATCGCCGGTCAATCTGTCAAAGATGGCGCCGTGGGTTTTTCCACCAATCGGCATCTGGGTCACGTGTTGCCGGATGGCCGTTCAATACCAGGCACTTTCGCCGAACATGACGAACTGCGTGCTATCGCGAGATCAGTCGGGAAACACGGCGGCATCATGCAAACCGTCATGAACTTCACCAAAGTGGACGAAGAGCTGGACCTGATCGGTGAAGAGGCATCCCTGTGCCGCGGCTCACTGTTCAGTACCATTTTGGGAGAAACTCCTGGAATGATGCAACTCCTGGACGAAAAAGTCATGGCATTTCGCAACGCCGGGCACAACGTCACCGGCGTTACGGTACCCCGAAGCGGTGGTGGGGTAGGTGGTCTTGTGACCAATTATCTCTTCCGTGGAGGTGCATGGAACGAGCTGCGCAAAATGGACTTCGATAGCCGTCTTGCCGCATTGAGAAACGAGAGCATGCGCCACAAGCTGGTGCAGGATGTAAAAGACGCACCGGACGCCGAACAGATCCTGCAACACATGCAACGTACGTACCCCATGGGTCTTGAAGATCGTCCCAGATACACCGGTTCACCAGATGAGTCTCTCTACGCAGTCGCGGCCGCGGCTGGCGAACATCCTGTGGAGACCTGGATCCGCCTGACCCTTGCGTCCGATGGCAAGATGCTGTTCCACCATCGGGGATTCAACACCAACCTGGATGCCCTTTCGGAAATGATCAGCACAGAATGGGTCGTGCCTGGTCTGGGTGATGCCGGGGCACATGTCAGTCAGATGATTGATGCCGGCTGGGCTACTTTTGTCTTATCACACTGGCACCGGGACGTGGGCCTCTACTCCATTGAAGAAGCCGTGCAGCGCATGGCCGCCGTGCCCGCGCAGGTAATTGGGTTGAACGACCGTGGTACGCTGGCAGTTGGTAAACGCGCCGATATCAATGTGATCGACATCGCCAGGGTTGCAGAACGTCAGCCACAGATGGTCCATGACTTTCCCGGTGGCGCACCGCGGTTTATCCAACGCGGCGTAGGCTATCAGGCAACGGTATGCAACGGTCAGGTTGTGTTGCGGGACGATGAACACACTGGTACCCGCTCCGGTAGAGTGCTGAAGAACACACAATAACCGACATACAACGATTGCATCACGTCGCCGGCAGCGGGACTTCGATCACAACCTGCTAGAAGTCACCCGGCGTCGGAATTACGACATTGTGAATTCCGGCCTCCTGGTAGGCTTCATGCAAGATGCGATTGGCGCCGGAAAAGTCCGGACCGTCGTTGCTCTGGAAGCCCCAGGGCTGGCCGAACCCGAGCAGTACTGCCAGCCGCTTTGGGTTGTCTGCCAGAATCTCTGGCGTCACGGTATGGCGATAGTCCTCCTGGACCTGCAGATAACTGCGGTTGAAGTAGTAGGTCACCACCAGGCGCAGACCATCGTTCTTGCGCGGAAAGGCGCCATGCCACAGGTTGCCGTGCCAGACCAGCAGAGAACCCGCCGGGGCTTCGACCGGGATGGCGTCGGCGACGCCTTCACCGGGCGCCGGATAACGTGAGTGCTGGTGGCTGCCCGGAACAAAGGCGATGGCGCCATTGTCTTCGGTGTAGTCAGTCAACAACCAGGCACTGTTAGCGGTATGCGTCTCGTGTCCGACAGCGATCGGATGCTTGACCGTGCTGTCTGCATGCAGACCCAGAGTCTCGCCGTAGCCGGTTTCGTTGCGCCATTTGACGAACGAAGTCACACTCGACAAACGACAGTCCATACCCAGCATGTATGTTTGCAGGGCCAACAGGTACGGGTTGGTGGCTGCTTCCTGAAAGACCTTGTCTTCAAGCAACAGGTAGTAAAGGATGTACTGGTGATTGAAGTTGGGCTGGGTTTTGACCTGTCCGTGTTCACCACTTTCAACATCATGCCTGACGCCAGTACGCCGCTCGGCAACCTCGAGTAGACGTTCACGCATGCGGTCGGTAAATTCGACCGGAGCAGCCTTGCCCGGCGGCAGGATGGTATACCCGAAGGCGTCGAGCTCGGCGACATTCTGTTCCAACCCGAGTTCGCGGATTGTCTTGTAAAGCGGGCCCATGACCGGTGTTGCGCGCCAATCACCTATTTCCACGAAGTACTCCCCTGATATTGAATATGAGTCGACATTAATCCTCAGCGCCAGCGTATTCAACTATATGTCTGACGTCAACTACGGTGGCCGGCCGGTCGTATTGACTCATCCAGGAATCACACTACCAGGCCTCGTCATTCCCATCCAAAGTTCAATTGTAATATCTAATCATTTATTAACCGAAGACTATTTCATTCTTATAGTGAAGTGGTCGGATTTGTTTAGGCAGGTTTTTGCCCTCACAAACACCCAACAACTCGGCCGCTTCCTCTTGTGTCAGCCGCTTCTTTGTCCAACTCTCGTAGACCTCTTCAAAGCGCATTAGTCTCGTCTCCTGTAACCATTTTGCCGGTCTCATCAGGTACTCCAAATCGACTGAAATACCCCATAGTAAAACCGGACAGATAACTTGTTATAAAACCGGACAGATTAATTGTTCTCTACATCTATTGACATTTATATTGACATTAAATAACTTTAATTTATGTTATGTTCACTTTTATAGACTAATGTTCACTTTATGTGCTGTTTCTTGTGCTGTTTCTTGGAAGATTGTTCGTTACGCGCGCTGTGCGCGCAGGCACGACCCCGTGAGTTGCGACCCAAGAGCAACTTAACGCTTTATTGGAGCGCGGGAGCGCGCGCAGCGCGCGCAGGCACGACCCCGTGAGCCCCATCCTCAGTCGCCCACACCGCAGTCCGAGCCGCAGTCCGAAAGGTAGCGGGTATGTTCCCGCCACCTTCATTCAACGGACCCGCACCGGCGGGATGCTCGCCCTGTGCTTTGCCGGCTGGCTGGCATGCATCGTCCCGGTTGCCGAAGCGCAGACGACGACCGTCACCTATGTCAGTAACACTGGTCAGGGATCCACCAGACCCAGTACATCTACGCGATGGGCCCAGAATTTCACAACCGGCAGTCAGGAAGGCGGATATCCGCTGACGACCGTAAAACTGAATTTACAAGGCGGGCGAGCGGACGAACCGATTTCCATATCGGTGTGTACCGTGAATTCGTCCGGTCAGCCGACTACCACCTGCACCGCGCTCAACCCGCCGGCCAGCTTCCCCGCGAGCGGTTCGGAGACGCATGCGTTCACGGCGCCTGCAAATACCGTCCTGGCGGCAAGCACGACCTATGCTCTGGATATTCGGAAGAACGTCTCCAGTCAGTTCTCTGCTACCGGATCGGATAATGAAGACAGCGCTGAAAGTGGATGGAGTATCGGCGACACACATCTGAACCTGAATGAAGGAAGCTGGCGTACGAATGAGCATAGTTTGCGGATAGCCATTGAGGGCATGCCGCTGGAGGGAAACGTCTCGCCCACCGCCGCGGACGGGTCGGTGACGACGGACGAGGACACATCCTACGCCTTCACGGCCACCGATTTCGGATTCAGCGACGGAAATGCGAGCGATTCGCTGGCGAGCGTGAAGGTCGCCACCCTGCCGGCGAACGGTGAGTTGCGACTCGATGACACGGCCCTGACGTCCGGCGACCTGCCGCAGACGGTCAGCGCGACGGAATTGAGCGAAGGCGACCTCACTTTCGTCCCGCCGGAGAACGCCAACGGCGCGAGCTACGCGAGTTTCACGTTTCGCGTCAACGACGGCACGATCGACAGCGCCTTGACCTACACCATGACCCTGAACGTCACGGCGGTGAACGACGCCCCGGTGGTAGCCAATGCGCTCGCGGACCAGACGGCGACACAGGGCACGGCGTTTGAATACGTGGTCCCGGCGAACACCTTCAGCGATGTGGACTCCGGGGATTCCCTGACCTACTCGTTCACTGCCGCCACGAGCGGCGGCGGCAACCTGCACGCGTGGCTTGCCTTCGACGCCACCAGCCGCACCTTCTCCGGTACGCCGACGGACGCCGGAACGGTGCAGGTGGAGGTGAAGGCGACCGACAGCGGCGGCGACTCGGTCAGCTCCGGGTTCGATATCGTAGTGGGGCTGGGCGTGTCTACTGCTGTCAATCTCTCCGTCGGCACCCCCAGCCTTTCCGAGGGCGCGGCGGCAAACAGCATCACTGTCACAGCCACCCTCAACGGCGTTGCGCGCGATACGGTCACGCCGGTTGTCGTGGCGGTCAGCTCCGGCACTGCCACGGAGGGGACGGACTTCGCCAACGTCGCCGACTTCACCATCAACATACCGGCGAGTACAAGGTCGCACAACGGGAGCTTCAGCCTGGACCCGACGGATGACGGCATTGTGGAACAGGAGGAGACGGTCTCCGTTTCGGGGTCCACAACGGTGGAGGGACTGACGGTAAACGGAACACAGGTCGCCATCACGGACAACGACACCCGCGGCGTGACGGTTTCAAAGTCCTCCGTGGACATCGGTGAGGGCAACACCGGCTCGTACACAATTGCACTCGACACCCAGCCGACCGGCACGGTCACCGTGACGCCCACGAGCGGCGACATCGGCGCGGCCACGGTCTCGGCGGCGCTCACCTTCACGGCGTCGAACTGGGCAACGCAACAGACGGTGACAGTCACGGCCGTTCAGGACGAAGACTTCGATGACGAGATCGTCACCGTCACGCACGCCGTGTCTGGCGCCGACTATGCTTCGGTGACGGCCGGTGACGTCACCGTCAATGTCGATGACGACGAGATTCACACTTTGACGGCCCGGTTCACCAACGTTCCGCAAAGCCACAACGGAAAAGATACCTTCTGGTTCGAACTTCACTTCAGCGAGAACGTGAATCTCAGCGCGAGCGCGTTCACCAACGGGTTATTGACGATCACCGGCGGAACATTGGATCACCACCGACGGCTGGTAGGCGGAGACAACACCGGCTGGCGGATCCAGATACAACCCGAGGGCAACGACGACGTGACCGTCACGCTGCCCGCGAACACGGTCGCATGCAACTTGGAAAGCGCACCCTGTTCAAAAGTTGGCGATCGGCCGCTGACCGCCAAGGTCATGGTCACGGTGCCAGGTCCGAATACGGCCCCGCAGGTGACCGGTGCGACTCGTTTCACAGTCCAGGAGAACCAGAAGTCGGTGGCGACGCTGACTGCGACCGATGCCGAATCCCAGGCCACCGCCCTTACCTGGTCGATTCCGGCGGGCGCCGCTGGTGGGCCGGACGGCGGAAAGTTCACGCTCAGCACCTCAGGTGCGCTCGCGTTCGCGGCGGCAAAGGATTTCGAGGCGCCAGATGACAACGATGCGAACGGTAGCTATGCGGTCACGGTTCAGGTCAGCGACGGTAGGCTGACGGACACCGCATCGCTGACGGTGGTGCTGACGAACGTCAATGAGGCGCCTACCGCCGATGCGGGCCCGGATCAGTTTGCCGTTCAGCCCGGTGCAACCGTGACCCTGAGCGGTTCGGGAAGCGATCCGGATGCGGACGACGATCTGGAGTACCTGTGGACCAGGACCAGCGGGCCGACCGGGACGCTGAGTAACACCACCGCCGCGACCGCGACATTCCTTGTGCCGGCCGGGACCACCTTACCGTCCACCTTTACTTTCACGCTCCGGGTGACCGACGAGGCCAGCCTGTCCGACGAAGACACCATGTCGGTGACAGTGGGCGGGCAGGCGCCCGGTGCACCCGCCATCACCAGTGCGACGACCTTCTCGGTGGCGGAGAACCAGACGACGGTGGCGACGCTTACGGCGACCGATGCGGACACCCAGGCGTCCGGACTCACCTGGTCGATTCCCCCAGGCGCCGCTGGCGGCCCGGACGGCGGAAAGTTCACGCTCAGTTCCACGGGTGTGTTGAAGTTCAAGAGGACGAAGGACTTCGAGAACGCCGATGACGCCGACAACGACGGCAGCTACCAGGTCACGGTCCAGGTCAGCGACGGCACGCAGAGGGCCAGGGCATCGCTGACGGTGACACTGACCAACGTCAACGAGGCGCCCATCGCCGATGCTGGCGCCGATCAACTCGCTGTTTCGTCGGGTGAGACCGTGACGCTGAGCGGTGTGGGCAGCGACCCCGACGCAAACGACAGTGTGAGCCACCTCTGGACCAGGACCGCCGGGCCCCAGGTGAACTTGACGAACGCCAGCACCGCCACGGCGACCTTCACAGCCCCCACGGTGAACCAACCGACCGACCTCACCTTCAATTACCGGGCGACCGACACAGGCAGCCTGTACGACGAGGACACGATGACGGTGAAGGTGCACGTGCCGCTGACGGCCGCATTCGAGGATGCGCCGAGCAACCATGACGGCTCGACGGAGTTCAGCCTGAAACTTCGCTTCAGCGAGAACGTGGATCTTAGCGCCGGGGCGTTCCGTAACGGGATGTTGACCATTACCAACGGAACCTTGCGTGACCAGAGAAGGCTGATATCCGGAAGCAGCATCCTCTGGGAAATCGATGTGCAACCCAGTGGCGTCGATGACGACGTGACCATCACGCTGCCCGCGAACCAGGCCTGCGGTCGGACTGCCGCGCCCTGTACTCTGAATGGTCGACGGTTGTCTGCCCAGGCCAGCGTCACGGTGCTGTCTTCAAGTGTGGCGGGGGCAATTGCCCTGACCGTGGACCCGATCGCGGGCGATGACATCGTCAACTTCTCGGAGAAGACTGGCGGGTTCTCGATCGCGGGCGACACCGGCTCGGTGGGAGGTGCGTCGGTAACGGTGACTGTAGTAGGTACGGATGAAACGGGGGAACTGACGACGACCTCCTCCACCGCGGATCCGGCGACCTGGTCGGTGCGGGTGCCGGGGAACGTGCGCTACGTCGAAGGCGCGAGCGTTGCGGTGGAGGTCACTGCGACGAAACCGAACTACAGGTCGGCGACCGAGCAGCGCTCGGTTGTGGTCGACCTGGTTATCCCGTCGGTCACCTATAACCAGGTTCCGCTGAAGGTGGGCGTTCCCATCACACCCATGAGGCCGGTCTCCGTACACACTGACATCGTCTCCTACACCCTGAACAGTGGTAGTACTCTGCCGTCGGGATTGAGCCTCGACCCGTCGACGGGGGTCGTCACCGGCACGCCGGACACCGCGGGGCGCAACTCCAGTACGGTCAACGCGACGGTGACGGATCTGGCAGGGAATACTTATTCCGCGTTCATAGCCTTTCCTGCCACAACCGCCAAGGGAGATCAGGACCTGACGGGGTTTTCCTACAGCGCAGGTTCGGCGCCGCTGGAGGGTACGGCGCCGACACTGACCGCGCCCACTGGTGCGCAGGGGAGTCTCACCTACTCCGCCGAGCCGGCCACGGTGTGTACGGTGAATTCGACCAGCGGCGCACTGACGCTGGTGGGAGTGGGAGAGTGCACCATCACCGCGACGGCGGCGAGTACGGACAATTACAACGAGGGCAGCACGACCTTTCGCCTCGTGGTGCAGGGAGACGAAACGCTGCAATTGACCCTTTCCCCCATTTCATTTGACAACACGATCAACATCGATGAAAAGGCTCGAGGGTTCAGAATACTCGGAAACACGGGAACCGAGTCCGGCGTCAATGTCGTCGTGGACATTGGCGACGTAACGCTGACGGCCATCTCGCGTATCGACAGCAACTTGATTGTCGAGAACACTCGCGCGATCTGGTTGGTGAACGTGCCGGCGAACGCCTCTTACATCACCGGCGCCAGCGTGGAAATCACGGTTTCGGCCAGCAAGGCCGGCTACAACGCGCCCGACGACATCACACACACGCTGAACGTCGATCTCGTCGCGCCGACGGCGCCGACCTACACGGCCCCGCCTTCGCTGCAGGTGGGCGTGGCGATGGCGGCGATACAGCCAGGCGGCGGCAGCGACATAGTCCAGTACCTCGCTATCGGGCTGCCCTCGGGGCTGAACATCGACTTCTCCACGGGAGTGGTCAGCGGCACGCCCGATGAAGCCGTCTTGCATTCTACCGATGTCACAGTGTCGGTGCAGGACGCGGCCGGCAACTTTGTGGAGGCGAATATCGTCTTCCCGGCGGTGGACAAGGGCGACCAGACCTTGAGCGGCTTCCGGTACAGCGTAGCTTCCGTGAGGCTCGGGTCGCCCGCGCCGGCACTGATACCGCCCACCGGCACGGAGACGACGCTGAGCTACTCGGCAAGCCCGCCCGCCGTGTGCACTGTGAACGCCTCCACGGGCGCGCTGAGCCTCCTCAGCGCGGGCGAATGCGTCATAACCGCCACAGCAGCGGGGACCGCCAACTGGAACGAGACCAACGCCACCTGGACCGTGACGGTGCAGCCTGCCGGGACGCTGGCGCTGAACCTGGGCACGATTTCGGACGATGACACGATCAACATCGCGGAGAAGGCGGCAGGGTTCACGATCTCGGGCGATACCGGCACCGAGGCCGACGTGGCAGTAAAGGTGACGATAGGTACGACGGAATTGACCGCGACCTCGACAGACGTTTCCGGCACGGCGACCTGGTCGGTGTACGTGCCGGCGGACGCCTCCTACATCACCGGCACGAGCGTTACTGCGACGGTGTCAGCTTCCAAGGCCGGCTTTACCGCGCCCGACAACGTCACACGCACATTGAACGTCGACCTTACCGCGCCGACGGCGCCGACCTGGTCCGCACCAGGCTCGCTGCAAGTAGGCGTCGCGATGACGGCGATACAGCCGGGCGGCGGCAGTGGCGTCGACGAATACAGCGCGGTCGGGCTGCCCGCGGGGCTCGGCATCGACCCGTCGACGGGCGCGATCAGCGGCACTCCCGAAAGGGCCGATACGAACACCACCAACGTCACGGTGACCGTTTCAGACACTGCCGGCAACTCGGTGGACGCGGCGGCCGTCGCCTTCCCGGCGGTGGCTAAGGGCAACCAGACCCTGAGCGGGTTCCGGTACAGCGCCGCCTCGGTGACGCTCAGTTCCCCGGCGCCGACCCTGACGCCGCCGAGCGGCGCCCGGACTACGCTGATCTACTGGGCGGACCCGGCCGCCGTGTGCACGATCGATCCGAACACCGGTGCGCTGACGCTGTTGAGCGTGGGCGATTGCGTTGTCACTGCGACGGCGACGAGTGACGCCAACTGGAACCAGGCTAACGCGACCTGGACCATCACGGTGCAGGGGCTGGGCAACCTGGTACTGAACCTGGACACGATCACGGACGACGACACCATAAACATCGCGGAGAAGGTGGCTGGATTCGCTATCTCCGGCGACACCGGTACGGAGGCCGACGCGGCGGTGACAGTGACAGTAGGCGTGACGGAACTGACCGCGACCTCGGCCGACGTTTCCGGCACGGCGACCTGGTCGGTGAACGTGCCCGCGAACGCTTTCTACATTACCGGCACGAGCGTGGAGATCACGGTGTCGGCCTCCAAGGACAGATACACAACGCCCGGCGACGTCACACGCACATTGAACGTCGACCTCACCGCGCCGACGGCGCCGACCTGGACGGCCCCGGCCACGCTGCAGGTGGGCGTGGCGATGACGGCGATACAACCGACCGGCGGCAGCGGCATCGACGAATACAGCGTTGTCGGGCTGCCGGCGGGGCTCCGCATCGACGCGTCCACGGGCGTGATCAGCGGCACGCCGACAGCGGCCAACACGAGCACCGCGGCGGTGACAGTGACTGTAGAGGACACGGCGGGCAACTCAGTGGAGGCGGCGGTTGTCACCTTTCCGGCGGTCGAGGGGCTGACCACGGCCATCGATCTCTCCGTCGATCCACCCAGCCTTGCGGAGGACGCTGCGGCAACCGGCATCACCGTCACCGCCACCCTCAACGGCGCGACGCGCGCGTCGGTCACGCCAGTTGTTGTGGCGGTCGGCTCCGGCTCTGCGACGGAGGGGACGGACTTCGCCGACGTCGCCGACTTCACCATCAACATCCCCGCGAACACAAAAGCGCACACAGGGAGCTTCAGCCTGGACCCGACCGATGACGGCATCGTGGAAGGGGAGGAGACGGTCTCCGTTTCGGGGTCCACCACGGTGGAGGGACTGACAGTCAACGGAACTCAGGTTGCCATCACGGACAACGATACCCGCGGCGTGGAAATCTCGAGCGCCTCCCTGGACATTAACGAGGGCAACACCGGGTCGTACACGGTAGCACTTGACACACAGCCGACCGGTGCTGTCACGGTTACGCCTGCAAGCGGAGACACCGGCGCGGCCACGGTCTCCGGGGTGCTCACCTTCACGACATCGAACTGGGCGACGCGACAGACGGTGACCGTCACGGCCGTTCAGGACGAAGACGGCGTCGATGAGACTGTCACCGTCACGCACGCCGTTGCCGGCGCAGACTATGCCTCGGTGTCGGCCGCGGACGTTACCGTCAATGTAACAGACGACGAGGAAGCTTTGACGGCCGTGTTATCCACCACTAAGCAACGCCACACGGGAAGAGACGACCTGTTCTGGGTCCAACTTGATTTCACCCCTGATGACGTGGCTCTAAACGCAACTGCGTTCTCGAATGGGCTGTTGACGATCGAAGGCGGGACCCTGGCAGGTACACCATTTTTCCAGCAAGATATTAAGATTTGGTATTTTCAGATACGGCCCGCGGGCGCTGAGGACGTGACCATCACGCTACCCGCGAACCGGCCCTGCAATGCGAATCGCGCGCCCTGCACGCGAGATGATCCTCCGCGGCGGCTGTCCGCCGAGGTCATGATTACGGTACCAGGTCTGTATCATTCCCCGCAGGTGACCAGTGCGAGAAGCTTCACAGTCCGGGAAAACCAGACCACGGTAGCCACGCTGAGGGCGAGAGACACTGATACGCCGACCGCGGATCTCACCTGGTCGATTCCCGCGGGCGCCGCCGGCGGGACGGACGGAGGCAAGTTCACGCTCAGCGACTCGGGCGCACTGGCGTTCGCGGCGGCAAAAAACTTCGAGGCGCCTGACGACGACGATGCGGACGGTAGCTACGCGGTCACGGTCCAGGTCAGCGACGGTTCGCGGACGGACACCGCGGCGCTGACGGTGACGCTGACCAACGTCAACGAATCGCCCACTGCGGATGCAGGTCCGAATCAGTTCGCTGTCCAGCCCGGGGCGACGGTGACATTGAGCGGCACGGGAAGCGATCCGGACGCGGGCGACAATCTGGCATTCCGGTGGAGGAAGACTGCCGGGCCGGCCGGAACGCTGAGCAACGCCACCAACGCCACGGCGACGTTCGCGGTACCGATCGAAACCACCGAACCGTCCAACTTCACTTTCACGCTCCGGGTGACCGACCAGGGCAACCTGTCCCACGAGGACACCATGTCGGTGACAGTGGGCGGGCAGGCGCCCGGCACACCCACCATTACAAGTGCGACGGCCTTCTCGGTGGCGGAGAACCAGACGGCGGTGGCGACGCTCACGGCGACCGATTCGGACACCCAGGCGTCCGATCTCACCTGGTCGATACCCGGGGGCGCCGTAGCAGGGGCGGACGACGCCAGGTTCTCGCTCAGTTCCTCGGGTGTGTTGGTGTTCAAGAGCGCGAAGGACTTCGAGAACGCCGATGACGCCGATAGCGACGGCAGCTACCAGATCACGGTCCAGGTCAGTGACGGCGCACAGAGGGCCAGGGCATCGCTGACGGTGACACTGACCAACGTCAACGAGGCGCCCACCGCCGATGCGGGCGCCGATCAACTCGCTGTTTCGTCGGGTGAGACCGTGACGCTGCGCGGAACAGGCAGCGACCAGGACGCAAACGACACTCTGAGCCACCTCTGGACCAGGACCGCCGGACCCCAGGTGACCTTGACGAACGCCGGCGCCGCCACGGCGACCTTCACAGCCCCCACTGTGTCCCAGGAGACCGACTTCACCTTCAACTACCGGGTGACCGACTCAGGCAGCCTGTCCGACAACGACACGATGGCGGTGAAGGTCCATGTGCCGCTGACGGCCGCGTTCGAGAGCGCGCCGAGCAATCATGACGGCTCGACAGTGTTCAGTGTGCGGCTTCGCTTCAGCGAGAACGTGAATCTTAGCGCCAACGCGTTCCGCAACGGGATGTTGACCATAACCAATGGGGTCCGGACAAACCAGAGAAGGGTGACCAGCGGAAGCAATATCGCCTGGGAGATCGATGTACGACCCAGTAGTGCCAATGAGGACGTGACCATCACGCTGCCCGCGAACCTCGCCTGCAATCCGAATTCCGCGCCCTGTACGCAAGGTGAAAATCCGCGGCGGCTGTCCGCCGAGGCCAGAGTCACGATTCTGCGTCCGAGTTTGGGCGCAATTACGATTTCCCTGGACACGATCGCGGACGACGACACCATAAACATCGCGGAGAAGGCTGCCGGCTTCACCATCTCCGGCGACACCGGCACGGAGGCCGACGCGGCGGTGACGGTGGCGATCGGCTCCACCAGCCTGACGGCGACCTCTGCAGATCAGGACACGACCGACAGCGACGATACCGCGACCTGGTCGGTGAATGTGCCGGCGGCCGCTTCCTACATCACCGGCGCCAGCGTGGAAGTCACGGTGTCTGCCTCCAAGGCCGGCTACAAAGCGCTCGGCGACGTCACTCGCACATTGAACGTCGACCTCACGGCGCCGACGGCGCCGACCTGGACCGCCCCGCCCTCGCTGCAAGTAGGCGTTGCGATGACGGCGATCGAGCCGACCGGCGGCAGCGGCATCGACGAATACAGCGCTACCGGTCTGCCCGCGGGACTGAGCATCGACGCGTCGACGGGCGCCATCAGCGGCACGCCGACAGCGGCCAACACGAGCACCACCGCGGTGACAGTGACTGTAGAAGACACGGCCGGCAACGCGGTGGATGCGGCGGTTGTCACCTTCCCGGTGGTGGCGAAGGGCAACCAGACCTTGAGCGGGTTCCAGTACAGCGCGACCTCGGTGAGGCTTGATGCCACGGTCCCGACCGTGACGCCACCAAGTGGGGCGGAGACGACACTGACCTACTCGGCAAGCCCGGCCACGGTGTGCACGGTGAATGCGACCAGCGGCGCGCTGACACTGGTAGGCGTTGGCGAGTGCGACGTCACCGCGACGGCGGCGAGTGACGCCAACTGGAATCAAGCCGCGGTGACCTGGGCCGTGACGGTGCAGGCGCTGGGCAACCTGATGCTGAACGTAGGAACGATCGCTGACGACAACACGGTCAACATCGCGGAAAAGGTGGCTGGATTCGCGATCTCAGGCGACACGGGCACGGAAGCCGGGGTGGCGGTGACGGTGGCGATCGGCACGGCCAGTCTGACGACGACCTCCGCCGAGGAGTCCGGCACGGCGACCTGGTCGGTCGATGTCCCGGCCGCGGCAAGTTACATCTCGGGCACGAGCGTTACCGTGACGGTATCGGCTTCCAAAAACGGCTTCACCGCACCCGGCGACGTCACACGTACCTTGACCGTCGACCTCACGGCGCCGACGGCGCCAACCTACACAGCTCCGCCCTCGCTGCAGGTGGGCGTGGCGATGACGGCGATACAGCCGAGCGGCGGCAGCAGTATCGACGACTACAGCGTTTCGGGCCTGCCCGCGGGACTGAGCATCAATGCATCCACGGGCGCGATCAGCGGCACGCCGACAGCGGCCAACACGAGCACCGCCGCGGTGACAGTGACTGTAGAAGACACGGCCGGCAACGCGGTGGATGCGGCGGTTGTCACCTTCCCGGTGGTGGCGAAGGGCGACCAGACCTTGAGCGGGTTCCAGTACAGCGCGACCTCGGTGAGGCTTGATGCCACGGTCCCGACCGTGACACCGCCTACGGGCGTGGAGACGACGCTGAGCTACTCAGCTAGCCCGCCGACGGTGTGTACGGTGAATGCGACCAGCGGCGCACTGACACTGGTGGGTGCGGGCGAGTGCGTCGTCACCGCGACGGCGGCAGGCAATGCCAACTGGAACCAGGCCGCGGTAACCTGGACCGTGACGGTGCAGGCGCTTGGCAACCTGGTGCTGAACGTAGGAACGATCGCGGACGACAACACGGTCAACATCGCGGAGAAGGCGGCTGGATTCGCGATCTCAGGGGACACGGGCACGGAGACCGGGGTGGCGGTGGCGGTGGCGATCGGTACGGCCAGTCTGACGGTGACTTCCGCCGAGGAGTCCGGCACGGCGACCTGGTCGGTCGATGTCCCGGCCGCGGCAAGTTACATCACGGGCACGAGCGTTACCGTGACGGTATCGGCTTCCAAAAACGGCTTCACCGCACCCGGCAACGTCACACGTACCTTGACCGTCGACCTCACGGCGCCGACGGCGCCAACCTGGACAGCCCCGCCCTCGCTGCAGGTGGGCGTGGCGATGACGGCGATACAGCCGAGCGGCGGCAGCGGCATCGACGACTACAGCGTGTCGGGCCTGCCCGCGGGGTTGAGCATCGACGCGTCAACGGGCGCCATCAGCGGCACGCCGACAGCGGCCAACACGAGCACCGCCGCGGTGACAGTGACTGTAGAAGACACGGCCGGCAACGCGGTGGATGCGGCGGTTGTCACCTTCCCGGTGGTGGCGAAGGGTAACCAGACCTTGAGCGGGTTCCAGTACAGCGCGACCTCGGTGAGGCTTGATGCCACGGTCCCGACGGTGACGACGCCGAGCGGGGTGGAGACGACGCTGAGCTACTCGGCAAGCCCATCGACGGTGTGCACGGTGAATGCGACCAGCGGCACGCTGACTCTTGTAGGTGTTGGCGAGTGCGTCGTCACCGCGACGGCTGCGGGTGACGCCAACTGGAACCAGGCCGCGGTGACCTGGACCGTGACGGTGCAGGCGCTTGGCAACCTGGTGCTGAACGTAGGAACGATCGCTGACGACAACACAGTCAACATCGCGGAGAAGGCGGCTGGATTTACGATCTCAGGGGACACGGGCACGGAGACCGGAGTGACGGTGACGGTGGCGATCGGCACGGCCAGTCTGACGGCGACATCCGCCGAGGAGTCCGGCACGGCGACCTGGTCAGTCAATGTCCCGGTCGCGGCAAGTTACATCACGGGCACGAGCGTTACCGTGACGGTATCGGCTTCCAAAAACGGCTTCACCGCGCCAGGCAACGTCACGCGCGCCTTGACCGTGGACCTCACCGCGCCGACAGCGCCGACCTACACTACGCCGCCCTCGCTACAGGTAGGCGTTGCGATGACGGCGATCGAGCCGACCGGCGGCAGCGGCATCGACGATTACAGCGTGTCGGGCCTGCCCGCGGGGTTGAGCATCGACGCGTCCACGGGCGCGATCAGCGGCACGCCGACAACGGCCAACACGAGCACCGCTGCGGTGACAGTGACAGTAGAAGATACGGCCGGCAACGCGGTGGATGCGGCGGTTGTCACTTTCCCGTTGGTGGCGAAGGGCGACCAGACCTTAAGTGGATTCCAGTACAGCGCGACCTCGGTGAGGCTTGATGCCACGGTCCCGACGGTGACACCGCCTACGGGCACGGAGACGACGCTGAGCTACTCGGCAAGCCTGGCCGCGGTATGCACGGTAGATGCGATCAGCGGCGCGTTGACGCTGGTGGGCGTTGGCGAATGCGTCGTCACGGCCACGGCGGCGGGTAACGCCAACTGGAATCAAGCCGCGGTGACCTGGACCGTGACGGTGCAGGCGCTGGGCAACCTGGTGCTGAACGTAGGAACGATCGCTGACGACAACACGGTCAACATCGCGGAGCAGGCGGCCGGATTTACGATCTCAGGGGACACGGGCACGGAGACCGGGGTGGCGGTGACGGTGGCGATCGGCACGGCCAGTCTGACGGCGACATCCGCCGAGGAGTCCGGCACGGCGGTCTGGTCGGTGAATGTCCCAGCGGACGCCTCATACATCACCGGCACGAGCCTTACCGTGACAGTATCGGCTTCCAAAAACGGCTTCACCGCACCCGGCGACGTCACACGTACCTTGACCGTGGACCTCACGGCGCCGACGGCGCCAACCTACACAGCCCCGCCCTCGCTGCAGGTAGGCGTGGCGATGACGGCGATACAGCCGAGTGGCGGCAGCGGCATCGACGACTACAGCGTGTCGGGCCTGCCCACGGGGTTGAGCATCGACGCATCAACAGGCGCGATCAGCGGCACGCCGACAGCGGCTAACACGAGCACCGCGGCGGTGACAGTGACTGTAGAAGACACGGCCGGCAACTCAGTGGACGCAGCGGAGGTCACCTTCCCTGCAGTCGCGAAAGGCGACCAGTCCTTGAGTGGCTTCCAGTACAGCGCGACCTCGGTGAGTCTTGATGCGACGGTCCCGAGCGTGACGACGCCGAGCGGGGTGGAGACGACGCTGAGCTACTCGGCAAGCCCGGCCACGGTGTGCACGGTGAATGCGACCAGCGGCGAGCTGACGCTGGTGGGTGCGGGCGAGTGTATTGTCACCGCGACAGCGGCGAGTGACACCAACTGGAATCAAGCCGCGGTGACCTGGACCGTGACGGTGCAGGCGCTGGGCAACCTGGTGCTGAACGTAGGAACGATCGCTGACGACAACACGGTCAACATCGCGGAGAAGGCGGCTGGATTCGCGATCTCAGGCGACACGGGCACGGAGACCGGGGTGGAGGTGACGGTGGCGATCGGTTCGGCCAGTCTGACGGCGACCTCCGCCGAGGAGTCCGGCACGGCGACCTGGTCAGTCAATGTCCCGGTCGCGGCAAGTTACATCACGGGCACGAGCGTTGCCGTGACAGTATCGGCTTCCAAAAACGGCTTCACCGCACCTGGCGACGTCACACGTACCTTGACCGTGGACCTCACCGCGCCGACGGTGCCGACTTACTCGGCCCCGTCATCACTCCAGGTAGGGGTGGCGATGACGGCGATACAGCCGAACGGTGGCAGCGGCATCGATGGGTACAGCGTGTCGGGCCTGCCCGCGGGGTTGAGCATCGACCAGTCCACGGGCGCGATCAGCGGCACGCCGACAACGGCCAACACGAGCACCGCGGCGGTGACAGTGACAGTAGAAGATACGGCCGGCAACGCGGTGGATGCGGCGGTTGTCACCTTCCCGGTGGTGGCGAAGGGAGACCAGACCTTGAGTGGCTTCCAGTACAGCGCGACCTCGGTGAGTCTTGATGCGACGGTCCCGAGCGTGACGCAGCCAAGTGGGGTGGAGACGACGCTGAGCTACTCGGCAAGCCCGTCGACGGTGTGCACGGTGAATGCGAGCAGCGGCGCACTGACGCTGGTGGGCGCGGGCGAGTGCGTCGTCACGGCCACGGCGGCGGGTAACGCCAACTGGAATCAAGCCGCGGTGACCTGGACTGTGACGGTGCAGGCGCTGGGCAATCTGGTGCTGAACGTAGGAACGATCGCTGACGACAACACGGTCAACATCGCGGAGAAAGAGGCTGGATTTACGATCTCAGGGAACACAGGCACGGAGGCGGATGTAACGGTGACGGTGGCGATCGGCTCGGGCAGTCTGACGGCGACTTCCGCCGACCCGGACGCGACGGATAACGACACGACCGCGACCTGGTCGGTGAACGTGCCGACAGACGCCTCCTACATCACCGGCACCAGCGTTACCGTTTCGGTATCGGCTTCCAAGGATGGCTTCACTGCACCCAACGACGTCACGCACACGTTGACGATCGACCTCACCGCGCCGACGGCGCCGAGCTACACGGCCCCGGGCTCGCTACAGGTGGG
>LXNI01000612.1_pt1 | contig 39553 bp, 42 predicted proteins | sample 809091 | NCBI WGS metagenome assembly LXNI01 (sample SAMN04870527, study PRJNA318959) | sponge metagenome | biome: 01000161; feature: marine sponge reef; material: water | host: Sarcotragus foetidus | place: Greece: Milos, Mediterranean Sea | collected 2013-05-29 | depth 5-7 m
GCGTGACAAAATCCCGCCCTGCAGCGGGCGATTGTCACGAAACCCCGATTTCGGCTGTCTCCCTCAACCCGTCAATATCGCTACATCAATGACTTACGATTGCCATGCCAGACCTACACCCTGTCGAACCCTTCGGCGACGAAGCCGACGCCGGTGAGCCGCTGGGGCGCGAAGTCCCCTTGGTGGCGCCAGATGCCGCCGTACTCGCCGGTGAAGCTGTGATAGTACTCCCCGGGGTCCGCCTCCCAGGTGCGGATCGCGGCCTCGCAGCGGCGCACCTCGATCACGCCCGGCAGCTCCTTGTGCATGGCGACGCGCCAGTAGAAGCCGTTGCCGCCGAGGTACATCAGCCGGCCGCCCTGCTGGGTGAAGCCGTGGACGGCGTCGCGCATGGCCTTGGAGTAGTACTCCGGGTGGCCGCCCGTAATCAGCACGTTATAGGGCTTGAGCAGGTCGATGCCCTCGCGGTGCACGTCCTCGTCGGTGATGACGTCGTGCTCGAAGCCGTAGTGCGTGAGCCAGTCCTCCACGTACATGTCGAGGATGAACTCGCGCGCGTTGGTCGCGTCCTCGCCGGTGCAGGCCCAGGGCGTCTCCACCTTCGGTCGCATGTTGAGGATGGGGCGCAGCCGCGACGAATAGCAGATGCCGCTGCCGTCCGAATGGGTGTCGTAGAGCGATGCGCCGTACTCGCGATGCTCGTTGAGGAAGAGCTGGTTGGCATTGAGCGTCGGCAGCTGGCCGGTCAGCAGTTCGCCGAGCGCGCCGTCGAAAGCCATGTGCTCGTTGGCGTAGGCCATGTACTCGACCGTCGGCAGCAGGAAGGCGATGCGCGCCGCCTTGCCGGGCGCCGGCAGCACCACGAAGGGCACGTATTCCTCGGCGCCCCTGGCCCGCAGCCGCGCGGCGTAGACCCCGCTCGCCACCCGCGCCGGGACCTGCCATTCGAAGTCCACCTCCCAGCCTGCGTCGTAGAGGTCGTCGTCGTGGAAGTGGATCGCGCCGTACTCGTGCCGGGCGTGGCGCCAGCACATCTCCTCGCCCGAATAGTTCCAGCCGGTCATGCCGCGCGCCGGCAGGTTGACGATCTCGCCGTCGACGTGATGCGGGGAGCGATCGGAAATCCTGATGGACGTGATGTCGCGCGAGAAATCCCAGGAGCAGAGGACGTCCGGCGCGATGGAGGCCGGCATGGCCTCGTTCCTCATGCGCTCGATCTCCAGCCGGTCCAGCGCGCGGCCGACCAGCCGGGGCGAATCGATCTTGCCGTTGTAGAGGCCGTCCACCAGCGTCCGCCCCTTCTGCCGCCGCTTGAAGACGCCGGCCATGACGATGGGCGCAGCGGTGTTGGCGGCGGCCGGCCCCAGCGTGCGCTTCGCCGTGCCGCCGTCGTTGACCCGCGCGTACGGCAGCAGCGGCTCCTGATGGACCGTGACGCGGCCCGTCTCCGCGTCGTAGCTGGCGGCGGCGAGGTACCAGTGGCGTTCAAGCAATGGCTTTCCGACCGAGACCGTCTCCACCGTGCCGTCCGCCATGCCGAGGCGGAGCGCGACCGAGCCCGCGTCGTCGATCATCAGCGCAAAACCCTTGCGGCCGCGCTGATCCCACTTGCTCACGATGCCCTGCGCGCCCTTGCCGGGCGTGGTCGGCCAGATCATCGCCTGCACGGTGAAGCTGTCGAGCGTCTCGAGCAGCGGTCGGCTCTCCACCAGCGCGTAGGAGCCCGCGTGGATCGCCTGCGGGCGCCCCTTGCGCCGCTTGCTCACGGTCGTGCGGACCGGCTTCTCCTTGAACCCCGGGCCGGCCGGCGTGGCGTCGGCGCAGATCAGGCGCACGATGTCCGCCTGGTAGGTCGGATGCTCGCAGTTGACCATGAACTTGATGGTCTCGCCCGGCCGGACGCTGATCCGGTCGGAATAGCCGGTGATCGTCAGCATGCAGCGCCCCCCGCGCTCCGCCTCGCTCCCGCCGTGAGCATAGTCAGCGCCCGGTGGGCGAACAACGTTCCGCCGCCCCGCGATCCCGATGCGTTCCCGGTGCAGTCGGGGGCAGGATATGCAAGATAAGCGCTCGATCGAGGCAGGGGGGCCTGCTCGCGCCAGTCCAGGGGAGAGAACGATGGCGACGCTGATTATCCACGGCACACCGCTCAGCACCTATGTCCGCACCTGCCGCATGGCGTGCATGGAGAAGGGCGTGCCTTACGAGATCGACCCGCTCGCACCGCAGTCGGACGAGCAGACGGCGATGCAGCCCTGGGGCTCGGTGCCGGCCATGTCCCACGGCGACGTCCGCATGTACGAGTCGCTGGCGATCTGCAACTACATCGACAATGCGTTCGACGGCCCGCCCCTGCAGCCGGCCGATCCGCTCGCCAATGCCCGCTGCTGGCAGTGGACCTCGGTCTTCATCCAGTACCTCTACCGGCCGGCGATCGACATCGTGCTGCAGCGCCTGGTCGTGCCCGCGCAAGGCGGCGAGCCCGACGAGGCGCTGGTCGCGAGCAGCGTGCCCAAGACCGACAAGGCGCTCGGCATTCTCGACGGGGCGCTCGAGGGCCAGGCGCACTTTGCCGGCGACGACGCGTCCATTGCCGACTACATGGTGCTGCCCGTGCTGCACTACTTGAAGATGACGCCGGAGGGTGCGGACCTGCTCGCGCCCCGCGCCGACATCGCCCGTTGGCAGGCCGCCATCGACCAGCGCGGGAGCGCCGTCGCGACGGTTCCCGAATTCGGCTAACCCGCGACCGAACGTCCGCTCGAAGTGGTGGGCAGGGCGCCCCTTCCGAATGATCGGGCGGCGCCCTGCCGGAGTGCAGCTTCCCCGCTACATGGAGAGCTGCGCCAGGCCGGTGGCCTGCGCTCGCATCGCCTCGCGCTCCTCGTCGGGTAGCGGGATCAGGCCCTTGTCGGCGAGATAGCCGTAGGGTCCCCAGGCGTCCTCGTCGGTGAAGGTCTCGATAAACGCCTCGATTCCTGGGATCACGCCCACGTGCGCCCTCTTGACGTAGAAGTACATGGAGCGGGAGACCGGATAGTCGCCGTCGGAGATCGTGTCGAAATCCGGTTCGACGCCATCGATCGTGCTGCCTTGCACCTTGTCCCGGTTCTGCTCCAGGAAGCTGTAGCCGAAGATCCCGAGCGCGTTGGGATTGGCATCGAGCTTCTGCACGATGAGGTTGTCGTTCTCACCCGCCTCGACGAAGGCGCCGTCCTCGCGGATCGCGTGGCAGATCGCCTTGTAGGCCCGCTTGTCCTCCGTCTTGAGCGCCGCGATGGCGGGGAGGGTCTTGCAGCCGCCCTCCATGGCGAGCTCGACGAAGGCGTCTCGCGTGCCCGAGGTGGGCGGCGGGCCGAGCACCTCGATCTTGACCGCCGGCAGCGACGCGTCGACGTCGGCCCAGGTCTGATTGGGATTGGGCACCATGCCGCCCTCCGAAGGCACGTCCTTGGCCAGCGCGAGGAAGAGCTGCTGCAGGGTGAGCGAGAAGGGCGCCGTCGATCTCGCGTTGGCGACCACGATGCCGTCGAAGCCGATCTTGACCTCGGTGATGTCGGTCACGCCGTTCTCGGCGCAGCGTTCGACCTCGGACGCCTTGATCCGCCGCGACGAGTTGGTCACGTCGGGGTGATCCACGCCGACGCCGGCGCAGAAGAGCTTGAGCCCGCCGCCCGAGCCCGTGCTCTCGACCACCGGCGTCTTGTTGTCCGTGGTCTTGCCGAACTCCTCGGCGACGGCGGTGGCAAAGGGGTAAACGGTCGACGAGCCGACGATCCTGATCTGATCGCGGGCCTCTGCGGCGTTAGTCAGTGCGACGGACGCGGTCAGCGCGATAGCCGCCGCCGCGGCGATGGCGAGGGGTGTCTTGGTCACGGCGCTTCCTCCTGGTTCGCTTGCATCCCGCTGGCTGTGACCACGCGGCCGCGCGTGGCCTTCCGGAATGACGTGCGAACGCTAACGCCGCGCCAATGTGGAAATAATACGGAAATGTGACGGTTCGTTGACTCCGCCCCCCCGGCCGAGGCGGGGGACGCCGAGGCGCAGGACGCGCTACTTCATCTCGACTTCGATGAAGATCACGTCGTCCGTCTCGCTCGGGTTTATGACGTCGTGCTCGACCCCCTCGCCCCGGAAATAGGGCGTGCCGAGCACGATATCGATGGTGCGCTCGCCGTCGGGCTCCTTGAGGTGGAGCTTCCCGGTCGTCACCGGCACCACCACGTAGTCGTACTCGTGCCGGTGCCATCCCGTGGCCTCGCCGGGCCTGAAGCGCCACTCGGTGACGCGCACGCGCTCGTTGTCGATCAACTGGGTTGGCGTCGCCGCGCCCATAGTGCCCCTCCGCCTCAAGGATTGTCCGCCGCGGAGCGTCGCAGGTTGCCCAAGGCTATGCAAGATCGCACGCGAAACTCACTCCCTGCGCCAGGTGCAATCCGTGGTCGTGACGACCTGGTCGTTGGCCAGGTAGCTGGTCTGGTAGCCGCAGCTTCCCGCCAGCCCGGCATAGACGCCGGTGCCGCCTGCGATCTGCAGCTGGCCCGCTCCGCCGCCGCCTGCGTCCACGTCGCCCGCTCGCCGTTCGGCCGTGAGAAAGAGCGTGTCGCCGGAAGCGTTGGTGGTCGTGCAGGCGGTCTGGAGATCGAGACCGGCCGCCGCGCGCTTGCCGAAGACCACGCACGTCGACAGGCTGTGCCCGCCTGCGTCGAAGGGCGCGCCGCTGCTCGCGAGAATGGTGTTGCTGCCCTCCAGCTTGCCGCCGAAATACGCGCCGTCGGCGTGCTCTATCGACGTGAAGTCCCGAACGTAGGTCGCGATTGCGCTGAAGCTGCCGCTATCCTGCGCGACCGCGCTCGGGGCCGCGCATAGTGCTCCCGACAGCGCCAGCATCGCGGCCGCAACTCCCCTGTACATCGTCATGTCGCCCTCCCTGTCCGGCGATTGTCTCACTTGGAAATGGTAAGGGCGGCAAATGCATCCCGACAACATGCAACGCGGTCCCTCATTGAACTTCGCGGTCCCTCCTGCGACTGAGGCTGGCGTGGCCGCAACCGGCGCCGATCCACGGCAGCGGTACAACTCCACCCGTTGGCCGCCGGCACCCGCGCGATCTCCCCTGCACTCGCGCCACCTCCCCTGCACTCGCCCGCTTGACACCAATTCGTTCGTCCGCTTGACACCGATCATTATGTGTACTATATACGACACATGACGCAGTTTGGTCCCACGCTTCGCGATATCCGCGAGCGCCTGCGTCGGGACGACCGGCGCTTTTCGGTGCGCCAGGTTGCCCAGCGCGTCGGCATCGAGCCCGCCTATCTGAGCAAGATCGAGCGGGGCGAGGTGGCGCCGCCGTCCGAGGCCACGACCGTCCGTCTCGCGGCGGAACTCGGTCAGGACCCGGACGTGCTGCTGGCCCTGGCGGGGAAAGTGTCCGGCGATCTGCAGGCGATCATCCGCAAGCGGCCCAGGCTGTTTGCGGATCTGATCCGGCAGCTCAAGGAGGCGCCCGACGATGCCGTGCTCCGCGTGGTGCGCGAGGTGAGGGACGGAGATTGGTGAGGAGAGCCATACATGATCATTCTTGGAGACGATCGCCTGGAGTTCCGCTTCCCGGACGTTCACGAGGCGGCGCGCTGCTCCATCGAGTTTCAGCGCACGCTGCGCATTCCGGACGACGGCAAGGACTATCCCCTGCCGCCGGGGTTCGGCGGCTTTCCGCTGCGGCACCTGGACGACCACGCCGCGCGGCTGCCCGAGGAATGGCGCCGGCGTGGCGGCGTGGTGACGCCGATGCACCAGGCCGAGGCGCTCTGGATCGAGTTCCACTCGGGCTACCCGTTCGCCGTGAAGGTAGCGACCGGCAAGGTCTGCGCGATCACCGGCGATGCCTGGGTCGACCATCTGAACGGGGACCCGCAGGACTACCTGGTGCTGCCCGACCAGCCCTGGCTCGACGGCTACTGCGTGGAGAAGGGGATCATCCGCCAGTTCGTCGCCATGCCGCTGGGCGAGGGCTACACGGTCGAGGAGCAGCTGACCGGCGCCGCCGAGACGGGCGGCTTGCAGATCGTCGCCTATCCCATGAAGGCGGAGCGCTACGAAGCGCTCTTCAAAGGCCGGGAGGACGAGTTCGGCGAAGGCCCGGTCATGTACTGCGAATCGCCCAGCATGGGTCTCGCGCCGGGCGGGCGGATGGAGCAGGACATCGAGGAGGACGATTACGGCCTCGATGCCTGGGACCAGAGGCATGGCAGCCGCTGCTTCGTCTCCATCGTCAACGCCGTGCAATGGATGGCGATTACCGGCGAACGTCCGCCGACCCGGCCACCTACGGCGAAGGACTACACGGCGAGCGGCCTGCCCTGGTTCGAATACTATGGCAGCGACCAGGCCGCGCTCGCGGGGAGCCAGACGCTGAAGGGCGCCGCCAGTATCGCCCAGCACGCGAAGGCGACGGGCAAGTCGCCCCTGCCGGGCAACGAGACGATCGCCGTCCCGAACGTCGTCGGGCTCGGCGGCGCGCGGCGCCGGGTGCGCGAGCCCGCCGCCAGCGGGGCCTGGGCATAGAGCGTTTCCGCTTTTCGCGGAATCGCTCTATGCATTTCGCTCACGGCAGTTGGCCTGCGGCCAACGCCTCCGCGAGGGCGCCGCATTCGCGGCGGGCCGCTGTCGCGGCCTGTCGCGCGTCCGTCAAAGTCGGACGCGCTCTAGCCCTGCTCGCTCTGCACCAGGGACGCGGGATCGACGGCGACGCTCTTGACCAGCGCGTAGACCTGGCTGCCGGGCGCGAGCCCGAGGGTGGCGGCGGAGCGCGCCGTGATCCGCGCCGTGAGCCGCGCGCCGATGTCCACCGCCACGTCGACCGAGGCGCCCCGGCGCGGGCCGATCTCCACGACCGTGCCGCGAAAGACGTTGAGCACGCTGGTCTCGCGCGGCTCCGCCGTCGCCAGCGAAACGTCCCGCGCACGCACGCGGACCCTGAGGCTGCGCCCCGGCTCCAGCCTGAGCCGGGCCACACGAAGGATGCCCCCCGCCACCGCAAGCTCGGTGAGGCCGTAAGCCGCGTCGTGGCGCTGCACGGTCGCGTCCAGCACAGCGCCAGCGGCCTCGATCCCGGCCAGCGGGTCGAGATCGAGCCTGGCCATGACTTCGGCGGCCGGGCCCGCCGCCGCGACCTTGCCACCCGCCATGACCACGATGGTGCCCGCGAGGCGCGCTACCTCGTCCACCGCGTGGCTCACGAAGACGATCGGCACACCTATCTCATCGCGCAGCCGCTCGATGTAGTCGATGACCTGCGCCTTGCGGGGCACGTCGAGCGCGGCCAGCGGCTCGTCCATGAGCAGCAGTTCCGGCTGCGCCATGAGCGCGCGGCCCAGCGCCACCCGCTGGCGCTCGCCGCCGGAGAGCGTGCCGGGCCTGCGCTGCAGCAGCGCCTCCAGGCCGAGCAGCGACACGATCCTCTCCAGCGTCGCGTAGCGTCCCTCCCTCGGCGCGAAGCGCTGCCCGTAGAGCAGGTTCCCGCGCACGCTGAGATGGGGGAAAAGCCGCCCGTCCTGAAACACGTAGCCGATGCGGCGGCGCTCGGGCCTGAGGTTTGTCCCGTCCTCCGAATCGAAGAGCACGCGGTCTTCCAGCGCTATCCGCCCCGCGTCGGGCCGCACGAGGCCCGCGATGGCGTCGGCCAGCGTGGTCTTGCCGGCGCCCGACGCACCGAAGAGCGCGACCACGCCGTCGGCCTCGGCGGCGAAGGCCGCATCGAGGGTGAAGGCGCCCCGGGTTAGGCGTGCGCTGACCGTGAGCATCACCCCTCCAGCCTGCGCTTGACGACGCGCGCGAGCAGCTCGGAGCCCACCAGCGCGGCGAAGGCGATGACGATGGCGATCACCATCAGGCGGAACGCGCCGTCGAGCCCGCCCGGCACCTGGGTGTAGGTGTAGAGCGCGAGCGGCAGCGTCCGCGTCTCGCCGGGGATGTTGGAGACGAAGGTGATGGTCGCGCCGAACTCGCCGAGGCAGCGCGCGAAGGCGAGGATGACGCCGGTCAGCACGCCGGGCAGCATCAGCGGCAGGCTGATGCTCGCGAACACCCAGACCGGCGGCGCGCCCAACGTGCGCGCGGCGACCTCCAGCCGCCGGTCCATGCCCTCGATCGAGAGCCGGATCGCGCGCACCATGAGGGGGAAGGAGACCACGGCCGAGGCCACCGCCGCCCCCTGCCAGGTGAAGGCCAAGGTGATGCCGAACCAGTCGTCGAGCCAGGCGCCGAGCGGCCCCTGCCGGCCGAGCAGCAGCAGCAGCACGAAGCCCACCACCACCGGCGGCAGCACGAGCGGCAGGTGCACCAGTCCGTTGACCACCGACCAGCCGGGGAAGCGATGCCGCGCCAGCAGCCAGGCGACGGCGATTCCTACGGGCAGGCTGATCAGGACCGCCCAGCCCGCCACCCGCAGGCTGAGCATGATCGCCTCGACCTCGAGCGGGGTCAGCGCCATCGGCTCACTCCACGATGAAGCCGGCGCGGGCGAACGCCGCCCGGCCCTCCGGCCCGGTGAGATAGGCGAAGAAGCGCGCGGCGAGGGACGACTCGCGATCGGCGATGCGAGCCATCGGGTAGACGATGGGCTCGTGCAGCGCTGCCGGGACCGTGGCGACGACGCGGACGTCCGGAACGAGCATCGCGTCGGTCGCGTAAACGATGCCGAGCGGCGCTTCACCGCGCGCCACCAGCGCGAGCGCCGCGCGCACGTCGGCCGCCGGCGCGAGTCGCTCACTCGCCGCCGGCCAGAGGCCGAGCGCTTCGAGCGCCTGGCGCGCGTAGATGCCGGCCGGCACGTGCTCGGGATTGCCCAGCGCCAGCCGCCCGCCGGCGAGCAGGGCTTCGAGATCAAGCGACGGGGACGGCTCGAACGGCGCGATACCGCCCTCCCCCGTCACGAACACCAGGCGATTGCCGGCGAGCACCTGCCGGCTTGCCGGCTCGATCAGCCCCCGTGCCGCCACGTGGTCCATCCATGCCGCGTTGGCCGCGAGGAAGATATCGGCCGGCGCGCCGCTCTCGATCTGCCGCGCCAGCGCCGAGGTGCCGGCATAGGAGGCCACGACACGGTCGTCCGGTCCGGCCTCGAACGCCTCGATCACCGCGTCGACCACGTGCGCCGTGCTCGCGGCCGCAAGCACAACCACGCGCTCCGCCGCCGCCGGCCCCGCCCACAGACAGACGAGAAGCCCGACCAACGCCGGCCAAAGCACCCGCAGCCCGCCGATTCGTCCTCCGTCTCTTGCTTCGTCATGCCCGGACTCGTTCCGGGCATCCATGTTGGCCAGGGCAGCGGGAGGTCGGAGGGTTACATGGATGGCCGGAACGAGTCCGGCCATGACGTGGGGGGCAGGCCGTGCCAGTCCTAACGCAATTTGCAAACGGGACACTTGTTGCCACACGTCGTGCGCCGCGCGCCCGTTGGGCTCGCGCCTCCTCCTCGTCATGCGTGCTTGAGGCGGGTTCCGACTGGAGCGAGCGCTCCCGCACCTCCACGGCGCCTCGACCGTCGCCGATGGGGACCGACCGTTCCGTCGTTCGGGCGGCCGCACGGCCCGGCGGGCCGCATCGGCGAGGCGACTGTAGCGCCGGGCCGGGACCCGCGCAACGAGCGTGCCGAGGCTACGCCTGCGGGAAGCCGGTGGGACGCGACCCGTGGGCGTCCGCGCCGCCTGCGGTGCCGGGGTTGCTGTAGTAGATGGTCATCTCGTGGATGAGCCCGTCCCGACAGCGGAAGAAGTTGCAGTTGCGGAGCCGCTGCACGCCGGCGTCGCTATAGGCCGAGCCGGGCTTCGGCGTCAGCGTGACCAGGAAGGTCGCGGCGCAGCGCTCGTTCCCTTCGTCCACGTAGTGCAAGAACTCGGTGAACTGCGCCTCGTAGTTGGCGAGCAGGTGCTCGAAGAAGCGGGGCAGCGGGGTCTCGCCGGCTGCGGGCGCGGCCTTGAACCCGCGCGGCACGGCATCGCCGTGATAGATCGTGACCGCCGCGTCGTCGGTGAAGCAGGCGACCACGGCCGGGATGTCGGCACGGCCGACGTTGCCGAAGTAGCGCCGCTCCACCAGGTCCACGTAGTCGTCTCTCGTCATGGTGTGCGGCCTCGCCCCGACGCCTAGAGCAGGATTTCGACGAAACCGAGGGCTATGAACACGGCCACGAGCAGGATGGCGCCGACGATGGCGGTGACGCGCAGCACGCGGCGCACCGGGTACTGCGTGTTGGCGAAGGGGATGAGATTGAAGAGAAGCCCGCCCGCCACCACCATCACGCACCCGGCCGAGTAGAGGGGCCGGTACACGGGCTGGAAGATGAAGATCAGCGCGAGCAGGCAGAGCGCAATGATGGCCAGCACGATCACCTGCGCCGTGCGGCGGGACATGTTGGGCCGCGCCGGCTTCTCCTGCGTCGGCGCTTCCTGGGGCTCCGCCTGCGCGTCGCTCATGACGCGATCCTCATACCGTCGTGGTCGAACAGATGGACCTGCCCCGGCGTCGGCGCCACGTGCATGGTCTCGCCGACTGCGGCCGGGTGCCCGCGGCTGGTCACGACGCGCAGGTCGTCGTCGCCGATGCGGAGATGGATCAGGGTCTCGGCGCCCATCGGCTCGATCAGGTCGACCCGGCCGGAGATGGTGGCGGGGCCTGCTTCGGCTGCGGGCGCAAGGCCGCGCGGGCGCACGCCCACGGTGAGCGACGCGTCGCGCCGGCCGCTGCCCCCCTGCAGCGAGACCTCGGCGTGGAGCGGCAGCACCACCTCCTGCCCCACCGTGTCGACGGTCGCCGTATCATCGTCGGCCGCGATGAGGCGGGCTTCGAACAGGTTCATCTGCGGCGTGCCGATGAAGCCCGCGACGAAGACGTTGGCGGGTTTCGCGAAGATGTCGTGCGGGCTCGCCACCTGCTCGATGATGCCGTCGCGCATGACCGCAATGCGGTCGGCGATGGTGAGCGCCTCGATCTGGTCGTGGGTCACGATGACGGTGGCCTTGTGCAGGCCGTTGAGGAGCTGCTTGATCTGGCCCCGCATCTCCTGGCGGACGGCGATGTCGAGGCGGCTGAGCGGCTCGTCGAAGAGGAAGCACTGCGGGTCCCGGATGACCGCGCGGCCGACCGCGACGCGCTGCTTCTCGCCCTCCGCGAGCCGGCCCGGAACGCGGCCCAGCGCATGGGAGAGGTCGAGAAGGGAAGCGATCTCGCTCACGCGCCGGTCGATCTCCTCATCGGTGATCTTCTCGGCGTGGAGGGGGAAGGCCAGGTTCTCCGCCACCGTGAGGCTCGGGTAGAGGGCGTAGAACTGGAACACCATGGCGATGTCGCGCTCGCGCGGAGCGAGGTCGTTGACCCGCGCGCCGGCGATGAAGATATCGCCCGCCGTCACGTCCTCGAGCCCCGCGATCATGCGGAGCGTCGTGGTCTTGCCGCAGCCGGACGGGCCGAGCAGGCACACCACCTCGCCGGCTTCCACGTCGAGGTCGATGTCGTCGACCGCGGCGAGCGCACCGAAGTGCTTGGAGAGGTTGCGCAGCTCGATATCGGCCATGGGCGCGCTACCGCCTGATCGTGCCGAAGGTGACGCCGCGCAGCAGCTGGTTCTGCAACAGGAACGTCACGAACACGACGGGGATCAGGAACAGCGTCTCGATCGCCGCCAGCAGGCCCCAGCGCACGCCGATGTCGCCGCCGATGGTCTGCGCCATGGCGACCGGCACCGTTCGCGTGTCGCGCCCGGTGAGCAGCAGGGCGAAGAGGAACTCGTTCCAGGTCAGGATCAGCCCGAAGACGGCCGTCGCCGCGATCCCCGCCTTCACCTGCGGCAGGCAGATGCGGAAGAAGATCTTCATCTCCGAGCTGCCGTCCATGCGCGCCGCGTCCTCCACCTCGCGCGGTATCTCGTCGAAGAAGCTCTTCATCATCCAGATGGTGAACGGCAGGTTGAAGGCGGCATACAGCAGGATGATGCCGATGTAGCTGCCGCTGAGCCCGCTCAGGCGGAACATGACGAAGATCGGGATGATGACGATGATCGGCGGCAGCATCCGGGTCGTGAGGATGATGAAGAGGTAGGTCTCGTTGCCCCGGAGCGGCCAGCGCGAGAAGCCGTAGGCCGCGATCGTGCCGATGATGAGCGCGACGCCCACCGAGGCGCCGGCGATGAAGATGGAGTTGAAGAAGAAGAGGTCGAAGTGGGTGTCCACCGCCGCGCCGCCGCGTTCGTAGGCACGGGAGAAGACATTGGCGAAGTTCTCCAGCGTCGGCGTGAAGATGAACTTGGGCGGCGTCGACAGCGCGTCGGTGTGGGTCTTGAACGCGGTCAGGATGATCCACAGCACCGGGAAGAAGTAGATGAAGCTGATGACCGTCGAGAACCCGGTCCGCCCCCAGCCTGCCTTGCCGATTTCACGTCGTTTGCGCGCCATGGCCTAGGGCTCCTCCACGTCCCGTCGTCTGACGAAGAAGAGATAGAGGTTGGTCAGCACGATCACCACGAAGAGCAGGATATAGCCGAGCGCCGCCGACTGGCTCGTCTTGAAGTACTGGAAGGCCACGCGATAGACGTAGACCGCGATCGTCTCCGTCGACGTGCCGGGCCCGCCCTCGGTGATCAGGAACACGATGTCGAAGAGCTTGAACGCCTCGATGGTGCGGAAGAGGATCGCCAGCAGCAACAGGCCCCGGATGTAGGGGAAGGTGATCGTCCAGAAGCGCCGCCACCAGGACGCGCGGTCGATCTCGGCGGCCTCGTAGAGGTGCTTGGGCACGCTGACGAGGCCGGCCAGCACCAGCAGCATCACGAAGGGCGACCACATCCAGACGTCGGCGAAGATGATGCCGGCGAGCGCGCCCACCTCGGAGCCCAGCAGGATGAAGGGCTCGCCCGTAATCGCCTTGATCCCCTGGCTGAGCAGGCCGAAGGTCGGCTCGTAGTAGTAGCGGAAGAAGGCGCCGACCGCGACGAAGCTCAGCATCATCGGCGTCAGCACCAGCATCAGCAGCACGCGCCGGCCGGGAAAGGTCTTCTCGAAGAGCAGCGCCAGCAGGAAGCCCACGACCAGCTGCAGCAGCACGTCGACCGTCACCACGATGGCCGTGGTCTGAAAGCGCTCCCAGACCACCGGGTCGGTGAGCACCTTCTGATAATTCTTGAACCAGACGAATTCCGGTTCCTTGATGCGGTTCGCGCGATACCGATAGAAGCTCAGGCCGAAGGACCAGAGCAGCGGAAAAATGTTCATGATGAAAAGCACGGCGAGCGCGGGCGCGACCAGAAGCGGTCCGCGGTTGCGCTCGAAGAAGCGCTCCAGCAGCGTGCCGTGCTCGCCGTGATAAGTGATAGCGGCCATGCGTCAGGGGCCGGTCGATAGCTGTGTCCGGGAGAACAGGCGGGAAGGAAACGGGGGCGGCCCCTTGTGCGGAGCCGCCCCCGATACCGCCTTGATCGTTACTCGATGCGTCCTACGTCGCGCAGGAGCTCATCCTGGAACATGGCGATGCTGTCCAGCGCCTCCTTGGCGGAGATCTGTCCCGTGATCGCCTTGTCGAATTCCTCCTGCTGCTGCACCAGCAGCTCGAAGAACTCGGGGATGTGCCAGACGTCCCTCTGCCAATCGAGGCTCGGGCCGAAGGCGTGGTTCCACGGCCGGTACTCCATGTACTCGGGCGTGGTGTAGACGCTCTGCAGCCCGCTCTGGCCGCCGCGCGAGGCGAACTCGTGCTGCACGGGGGTCGACAGCCACCACTTGCAGAAGTCCAGCGACTCCTTGACCACCGTGTCGCTGTTCCAGGTAGTCAGCACGAAGGGCTGCCCGCCGATGTTGGACCAGCGAACGATCTCGTCGTCCACGAGCAGGCCCGGCATCCGCGCGAAGTTGACCTTGTCATGGACCTTCGAGAGTTCCGGCGCGATCGCCGACTCGCCGAAGCCGATCCACTGGATGATCCAGGCGACCTTGCCCTCGCGGAACAGCTCGTCGACCTTGAAGATGTCCATGGTGCCGGTCTGCACCACCGGCGGCATGTGCGCGGTCAGCGAGAGATAGTGCTCGAACGCCTCGACGGCGACGTCGGAGTTCACGACGCCGAGCGCCTGGCCCTCGGGCTCCTGGGTCTCGTCCCAGATGCTGCCACCATGCTGCCAGATGAAGCCGTTGATCTGCATGCTGGAGAAGTCGTAGCCCTTACCGGCCTGGTAGGCGATCCCGTAGAAATCGTCGTTCAGGGTCTCGCCGCCCAGCGAGTCGCCGGAACCGCGGCGGAAGAACTCGCCGAAGTCGGCCACCTGGCCCCAATGGACTTCGTTCTGCTCCTCGGGCGTGCACGGCAGGTCGTAGCCGTACTTCTCCTTGAACGCGGCCATCTCGCCTTCATGGCAGAACAGATCCTCGCGGTAGTAGACCACCAGCACGTCCGGCATCTGCGGGAAGCCGTAGTAGTTCTCCGTGCGATGCGGATAGGTGGAATAGGACGCCACGAGGTTGGGATGCAGATCCGCGAACACCTCCTGCAGACCGGGGTCGGCATCGATGAACTCGTTGATCTTCATGTAGTAGCCGCCCTCGATGTTCGCGCCCAGCCACTGGCTGTCGCTGACGGCCATCTGGTACTTCTCCTCGCCCGAGGTGAGCGAGGCCGCGAGCCGCGTGTAGTAGTCCGGCCACGGGATGAAGTCGATCACGAGCTTCACGTTGTTGCCGCTCGGCGCCTTGTAGCTGGCGTTGGCCATGTCCTGCATGATGCGGGTCGGCGGCCAGTCGGGCGCTGCCATGTTGATCGTGATGTCCTCGGCCTGGGCGGGGCCTCCCCACATGGCGGAGCCGACCAGCGCAGCCGCGCCGGCGAGCAATGCCGCCTTGCCCTTCGTCATGAGTCTCATGCTCGGTCTCCCTTTTCGCTCCACTCGTGATCCGCGGCTTTGCCTGCCGCCAGTCATGCCGGCAGGCTGCTCCGGCGGGCGCGCCGCATCCTACGCCACCATGGTGCCAGAGTCGCTCAGGAAAAGTCGTGTGTCGGCGCCGGAGAGCGCGATCCGCACCCGGTCGCCGGCGGCATACCGGGCGCCGGTCGCCTCCGCCACCACCATGCGGAGAGCCACGCCCTCCGCCGTGAGGTCGAGGATCGTGATGTCGCCCTGCGGCTCGGTGATCTCGATCGTCGCGTGAACGCCCTCGCCGTTCTCTTCGACCAGCGCGATATCGTGCGGCCTGATGCCGACGAGAAGCTCGGTTCCGGACTCGAGCGCTTCGAGCCGGTCGTGCCAGGGGGCGCCGTCAAGCTCCATGAACGGCAGCTCGATGACAAGCCCCCTGTTCCCTCTCGGCTTGAGCGTGCCCTTGACCAGGTTGATGGGCGGGTCGCCGATCAGCGATGCCACGTGGCGGTCCGTCGGTTCGGCATAGAGCCGGTCGGGGGTATCGACTTGCGTGATCTGCCCGTGCTGGATCACGGCGATGCGCTCGCCGATGCTGAGCGCCTCAAGCTGATCCGGCGTCGCGTAGATCGTCGTGGTGCCGAGCTCCCGGTGGAGCCGCTTGAACTCGGCCCGCATGTCGTGGCGGAGCTTCGCGTCGAGATTGGTGAGCGGCTCGTCGAAGAGGAAGAGCCGCGGCTGGCGGATGATGGCGCGCCCGATGGCGAGCCGCTGCTGCTCGCCGCCGCTGAGCGACGCCGGCTTGCGCTCGAGCGTGTGGGTGATGCGGAGAAGCTCCGCCGTCTCGCGCACGCGGGTGTCGATCTCGGCGCGGCGCAGCTTCATCTCCTTGAGCGGATAGGCGAGATTCTGAAACGTCGTCAGGTGCGGGTAGAGGGCGAAGCTCTGGAAGACCATCGCCATGTCGCGCCGCTTGACCGGCACGCGCGCGAGATCGTCCCCGTCGACCATCAGCATGCCGCCGTCCGGCTTCTCGAGCCCGGCGATGATGCGAAGCGTCGTCGTCTTCCCGGCCGCGCTCGGCCCGAACAGCACGAAGAACTCGCCGTCCTCGACCTCGAGGTCCACGCCGCGGAGCGCGTGCACCGAGCCGTAGCTCTTGGTCAGGTCCGTGAGGCGTAGCTGCGCCATCCGGCGAGGCACCTTCAGTGAGTCGGTTTACGTTCGCGGCCGGCTCGCCCGCCTTCCGCGCGGCGCCACAATAAGCATTCTGGCAGCGCCTGCCAATTGCGCCGAGAGGGTGCGCCGGGAGGGCGTGAGCGCCGTCCGGGAGGCTCGTTCCTCCACCCGTTTCCTGAAACGCGCTTCACAAACCGCTCATGCTGTGCAACAAACCGGCCCCGGCGGCGAGTGGTGCGGCTGAATTCGCCCTGTGACCCTGCCTGACGTCCCTTGGATCAGGAAGCAACGGCTTCGATCATGGCCAAAGAGGACTTGCTCGAGTTTTCCGGCACGGTTCGCGAAAAGCTGCCGGATACCATGTTTCGCGTGGCGCTCGACAACGGCCACGAGATCATCGCGCGCCCAGCGGGCAAGATGCGCAAGTTCCGCATCCGCGTGCTCGTCGGCGACCGGGTCGATGTCGAGATGACGCCCTACGATCTCTCGAAGGGCCGGATCATCTTCCGCCACAAGTAGGCCGGGCGCGGAAGAGCCCACGCGCGACGGCGGACGCCGCCGGCCCGATCGCCGCAGCGGTGCCCGGTATGCCCCGCCGGCATCGGGAGGAAGCAGGGCATGGCCCATCCACGCTTCGGCGACATCTCCGTCTGCGTCTTCGACGCGTACGGGACGCTCTTCGACTACAATTCCGCCGCTACACGCCATGTCGCGGCGCTCGGCGACAAGGCCGCGCCCCTCGCCGATCTCTGGCGCCTCAAGCAGCTCCAGTACACCTGGCTCAGGAGCCTGATGGGCCGCTACACCGGGTTCTGGCAGGTCACCGGCGATGCGCTGGATTTCTCCATGGGCGAGCTCGGCATCGAGGACGAGGCGCTGCGCGCCAACCTGATGCAGGCCTACCTCACCCTGGATGCCTACCCGGAAGTGACGGACATGCTGGCGACCCTGAGAGCCCACGGGCTCAGGACCGCCATCCTCTCCAACGGCGAGCCCGGGATGCTCGATGCCGCCGTCGAGGCGGCGGGGCTCGCGGACCTCCTCGATGCCGTGCTCTCGGTCGAGGACGTCGGCATCTTCAAGCCGCATCCCTCGGTCTACCAACTGGTGGTAGACAGGCTGGACGTCGCGGCGGAGGGCGTGAGCTTCCAGTCCTCCAACGCCTGGGACGCCAACGGCGCAGCGGCCTTCGGCTTCCGCGTCGCCTGGTGCAACCGCTTCGGCCAGGGGCAGGAGCGCGTGCCCGAGGCGCCCGACGCGGAGATCGCCACGCTGGCCGAGCTTCCCCCGCTGCTGGGCATCGCCTGAGGACCGCGCCATGCGCCTGTTGCGAGCCCTCGGCCTGATCGCCCTTCTGGCCGCCGGCGCTGCGACGGGCGTCGTCGTGGACGCCGCTCGGGCGGCCTCGCTGACCGGCAAGGTCCTGGTCGCGCGCGAGAGCATGCCGGACCCGCGCTTCCAGGAGACGGTGATCTATCTCGTCAGTCACGACGAGGCCGGCGCGCTGGGGCTGGTCGTCAACAAGCCCACGGCCATCGGGCCCATCGGCGCGCTCCTCGACGAACTCGGGGTCGACGCCGGGGAATACGGGCTCGACCTGCAGGGCTCCATCACCCTGCATTACGGCGGCCCCGTGGACCCCGGCCGCGGCTTCGTCCTCCATTCCGCCGATTACGAGATCGACGGGACCCGGACCGTCTCCAACGGCATTGCGATGACGATCAACCCCGAGGCGCTGATCGACATCGCGCTGGGCCAGGGGCCGCGCCGCAGCCTGATCATCTTCGGCTATTCCGGCTGGGGGGCATCGCAGCTTGAAGGCGAGCTCGCACGCGGCGACTGGAAGGTGATCGACGCCGATGCCGACCTCGTGCTGGGCACCGACCACGAGGACAAGTGGCGCCGCGCGCTCGAAGGCATGATCATCACCTAGCCCGCAGCCGATCCAGCGCGCCCTGCAGGATGTAGGCCGCCGCCACCTGGTCGACCACCCGCGCCCGCTTGCGCCGCGAGAGATCGGCGTCGAGCAGGGGGCGCTCGGCCGCAACGGTGGAAAGCCGCTCGTCCCAGAAGGCAACCGGCAGCGCCAGCCCTTCCGCCAGCCGCGCGCCGATGTCGCGGGCGGACTGCGCGCGCGGGCCTTCGCTGCCGTCCATGTTGACCGGCAGCCCCACCACGATGCCGCCGATCCCGTCCGCCTCGACCATCGCGCGCAGCGCCTCGATATCGCGCGAGAGCTTGGTGCGGCGCAGCGTCGTCCGCGCCGTTGCGATGGTGCGGCTCACGTCGGAGACCGCGACGCCCATGGTCTTTGCGCCGAGATCGAGCCCCATCAGGCGCGCGCCCGGCCCCAGTCGATCGTTCAGCGCGCGGAGTTCGCAGATCGGCATTGCTGGCACGGGGCTTACGCGCCCGGCGCCTCGGCCGCAAGCACCCGCGCCGTCTCGGCGATGCGCGCCCAGGCCCCTTCGACATGGTCGCGCCGGGTCGCGACGGCGCCCACCGCGAGGCGAAGAACCAGCCGGCCGTCGAGCTTCGTGTGGGTCAGGTAAAGCGCGCCGGATTCGTTCAGCCGGTTCATCAGCGCCTCGTTGAACCCATCGCCCGCGCGGTGGCGGAAGCACACCAGCCCGGCCGAGACCGGCGCCGCCAGCCCAAATTCCTCGCTCGCCTCCACCTGCGCCGCAAACCATTTGGCAAGTCCGACACAGTGGCGCACGTGGGCGCGCAGGCCCTCCGCGCCGTAGTGGCGGATCACGAACCAGAGCTTCAGCGCACGGAAGCGGCGGCCGAGCGGCACCTGCCAGTCGCGGTAGTCGATCACCGCGCCCGATTCCGTCGCCTGGTTCCTCAGGTATTCGGGCAGCACGCTCAGCGCCTCGATCAGCGCGGCCCGGTCGGCCACCCAGAAGCAGCTGCAGTCGAAGTTGGTGAGCAGCCACTTGTGCGGGTTGAAGGTGTAGCTGTCCGCGAGCTCCAGCCCGTCGATGAGGCCGCGCTGCTCGGGGCAGACGGTGGCGCTGCCCGCGTGCGCGGCATCGACGTGGAGCCAGACGCCCTCCCGCCGGCAGACCGCGCCGATGGCGCGGAGCGGATCCACGGCGCCCGACGACGTCGTGCCCACGGTGGCGCAGACCATCGCGGGCAGGGCGCCGGCCGCGCGGTCTGCCGCGATCGCCGCTTCCAGCGCGTCGGCGCGCATCGCGTGGCTCCCGTTGGCGTCGACGAGCCGCAGGTTCTCGCTCCCGAGGCCCGCGATCTTCACGCCCTTCTCGATGGAGGAATGCGCGTGGCGCGAGGTGTAGACGGTGAGCCGCGGCCCCGCCTCGCCCGCAGGCCCGAGGCCCACGCCGTGGCGGTTGGCGGCGCCCGCGCTCGCGCGCTCGCGGGCCGCAATCAGCGCCGTCAGCGTGCTGCTCGACGCGCTGTCCTGGATCACCCCGCCGCCGGCCGCGCCGGAACGAAACCGCTGCGGCAGCCCCAGCAGGTCGACCAGCCAGTCGAGCACGTGGGTCTCGAGCTCGGTGCAGGCCGGGCTCGTCGCCCACAGCATGCCCTGCACGCCGAGGCCCGACGAGAGCAGATCGCCGAGAATCGAGGGGCCCGACGCGTTCGCCGGGAAGTAGGCGTAGAAGTTGGGCGACTGCCAGTGCGTGATGCCGGGCAGGATGATCTCGTCGACATCGCGCAGCACCTCGGCGAAGGGCTCGCCCCGTTCGGGCGCGGCCTCGGGCAGCTTCGCCCGGACCGCTCCCGGCTCGACCTGGCTCAGCACAGGGTAGCGCTCTACCTCCTCCATGTAGCGCGCGATCCGCTCGATGACCGCGTGGCCCGCGCGGCGGAACTCGTCCGGCGTCATGTGCCCGGCGTGCCCGGCGTCGTTCATGGGTGCGTCCTTCGCGATGCTTGCCGTCTCGTCTGGCGAGTTAGGAAGCAATGATGGCGGGATCAAGGCCGGACTCTCTCCGGCCGACCGCGCGGCCGACGCCGGCGCCCTGACGCCCGATGCAGGGCAATAACGGCGAGCGCTCGAGCCGCCGCTACGTCTCGATCCAGTCCTCCGCAGCGTGCTCGAAATTCTGTTTCATGTACCAGGCAAGATAGTCGCCCGAGCTGATGGGAGGCTCCCTGGGCGGATTGCGGGGGTCCATGCAGGTGGGCAGGCACTCGACGACGAAGTCGGAATTGGGATGGATGAACAGCGGGATCGAGTAGCGATCGCGTCCCGACCGGTTGATCACCCGGTGCTCCGTGGACATGAAGCGACCGTTGGTCCATCGCTTCATCAGATCGCCGGAGTTGAACAGGAAGGACTCGGGGATGGGCGGCGCGAGGAACCATTCGCCCGACGGCCCCAGCAGCTCGAGGCCGGGGACCTCGGTGGTCGGCAGCATGGTCACGAACGTGCTGTCCGTATGCGGCGCCAGATGGAATTGATTGTCCTCGAGCCGGTCGTTGGCGCGGAAGTGGGAGACCCGCAACATCGAGAGCGCCTCGTACTCGCCGAATGCCGGTGCGAAATAGTCCGAAGGAAGATCGAGACTGGCCGCGAATATCGGCAGCATCCCGCGAAACAGCGCCTCCGCGGTTTCGAAATATTCGACTAACGCCTCTCGAAATCCGGGCAAATTGCCCGGCCATTGATTCGCGACGTCGAGCGGCTCCGGTGCCCGGTCGCGCAGCATGAAAAAAGCCTCCGCCACGTCGGGTTTTATCGTCCCCGTATAATGTTCCGAGGTGCGGGAGGCCTCGCCGCCGAAACTCATGAAGCCGACGTGGTTTTCGTCGATGGCGATGTTGTTTTTTTCTTCCGGAGACAGGGAGTGAAACCGCGCTGTCTCCGAGAACGTGCGATCGATCAATGCCTTGGATACACCGTGATTAACGACGTAGAAGAAGCCGATCTCTTCGAGCGCCTGACGCAATTGGAGGCCGAGCAGCGCGCACGCGCCCGGCTCTCCCGCCAGATACCCCGCCAGGTCGAGCACGGGAATGTCGCAGCCGGTCGCAGGATCCCTCCATCTGTCGGAGGCCGCTCGAAGTGGGGTATCCATCGCCCTGCCCCGCCTTGCACGTTGGGATGCGCGGCCGACCCGTGGCGTCCATGGCACGGTCGGTATGGCGCCACCCAGGCGATCTTGATAGCATAAGTCCGCACAGTGGGCGACGAACAAGCGACCAGAACTGTCGCCGACCAGGGGAGGAACAACCATGTTGCGGAGAATCAGAGCGATTGACCGCCTAACTTCGGGACGCATGAGTCGGCGGGAGTTTCAGAAGGCACTGGGTTTATTCGGCCTGAGCCTGGTCGCATATCCGGTCGTTACACGGCCCGTACGCGCAGCCGATAATCTGTTGGTGTTTGGCTGGGCCGGCTTCGACGATCCGGCGCTTTTTCCCGGTTACGAGGGAAAACACGGCTCCCCGGACCATGCCTTCTTCAGCGATGAGCAGGAAGGTATCCAGAAGCTCAAGGCCGGCTTTGGGGCGGACGTCGTTCGACCCTGTATCGATGTGATGCAGCAATGGTTGACGGCTGATCTCAAGCCGATCGACGAATCGAAGCTGCTCTATCTCGACGAGCAATTCGAGTCCATTCGCGCGCCCGCGCCGGCCTATCGCGACGGCCAGAGGTTCTTCGTCTCACTCTATTGGGGCTTTACGTCGTTCATCTACCGCACCGACATGACCGACATCACGCCGGAAGAGGAATCCTGGTCGCTTCTCTTCGACGACCGCTTCGCGGGGCGAATCGCGCTTTGGGACAGCACCGACTGCGTGATCCCGCACACCTCGCTGGCGCTCGGTCACCTGGACGATCCGTTTCGCCCGGACGGCGAGCGACTGGATCAGGTTGCCGACATGATGCGCAAGCAGCGCAATCTGGCGCGACTCTACTACCCGGACGTGACGACGGGCGTGCAGGCGATCGCCTCCGGCGAGGTCGTGGTCAGCTATGCCTGGTCCGAGTTCCTGCAACCGCTCCGCGACGAGGGAATTCCGTTCCGCTGGGCGAAGCCCAAGGAAGGCTTGATCAGCTACAATTGCGGCCTGGCGCTCCGCGACGGCAACGCCAGCGAAGAAGCGCAGTACGATTTCGTCAACGCGTCGATGTCGGCGGATGCCGGGAAGTTCCTGATCGAGGTCTTCAACCTCGGCGCGGCCAACCAGAAGAGCTTCGATATGGTCGACCCCTCGCTGATCAAGGAGATCGAGCTGACGTCGCCCGAGGAATCGCTTGCCGGCTCGCATCCCTTCGTCTACGTGCCGATCGAATTGAAGAGCAGGCACATCGAGCTTTTCGAGAGCATCAAGGCCGGCGCCTGAGGCCCGATCGCGACTGATCGAACGGGCGGAGAAACGGAGCGGCGCTCGCCCGGGCCTCGCGGGCGATCGCGCTTGAGCTTGGGCGGTTAGTCCAGCCCGCCGTCGGCAGGCAGGATGATCGCGGCGTTGCGCGACCAGTCGAGCCAGACGCGTTCGCTGGCGGGCGTCGCGGTGCCGAGCATCGGCTGGACGTTCTGCGTCGCAACCGCGATGGGCTCGTCCCGGCCGGCGACGCGGACATGGAAGTGGCTCCTGTCGCCGAGGTAGGCCGCCGCTTCGATATCGCCGCTCGGGCCGCTCGTGCTCTCGTCCGGAGCTTCGCTTCGCACCCGGATTTTCTCCGGACGAACGGCGACGGTTACCTCGGTCCCGACCTCGAGCGGGAATTCGGGGCGCTCGGCCTGAAGCATGCCCACCGGCCCGGCATCGACCGTGACGAAGTCGGGCTCGGCTGCCCTCACTATGCCGGGGAAGAGGTTGATCGTGCCGATGAAGTCCGCGACCGCGCGCGACGACGGCCGCTCGTAGAGGCGCGTCGGTGTGTCGACCTGGAGCACGCGGCCCTCCGCCATCACGGCAATGCGGTCGGAGATGGAAAGCGCCTCTTCCTGATCGTGCGTGACGAACACGAACGTGATGCCGACTTTCCTCTGGAGGGCGCGAAGCTCGATCTGCATCTGCGCGCGGAGCTTCTTGTCCAGCGCGCCCAGGGGCTCGTCGAGCAGCAGGACCAGAGGCCGGCGCACGAGCGCGCGTGCGAGGGCGACGCGTTGGCGCTGCCCGCCGGAGAGCTGATGGGCGTGACGGCTCTCGAACCCCTCCAACTTGATCAGGGAGAGCGCCGCGTCGACCCGCTGATCGCGCTCCGCACGGGGCAGCTTCAGCCGGCGCAAGCCGTAGGCGATGTTGTCGCGCACGTTGAGGTGCGGAAAGATCGCGTAGTTCTGAAACACCATGTTGACCGGCCGGCGGTTGGGCGGGACAGCGGACAAGGGCTCGCCATCGAGCAGAATCTCGCCCGCGCTCGGCGTCTCGAAGCCTGCGATCATGCGCAGCAGCGTCGTCTTGCCGCACCCGGACGGCCCGAGCAGCCCAAAAAACTCTCCCTGCCCGATCTCGAGGTCGACCGAGTCCACGGCGCGCACGCTCCCGAACAGCTTCGAAAGTTCGCGAAGCGCGATGAAGTCGGCGCGGCTCATCGCACGCCCACGGGATCCGCCTGGAGGCCCGGGCGAAGCCCGCGCCGGCGGATCCATTCGGCGAGGACGATCAGGAGACCCGAGGCAAGCAGAATGCAGGCGCCGAGCGCCAGGACGTTGGGGAGCTTCTTCGGGAAGCGCAGCTGGCTCCAGATGTAGATCGGCAGCGTGGGGTCCTTGCCTGCCAGGAAAAAGGCGATGACGAACTCGTCGAACGACCACGTGAATGTCAGGAGCAGGCTGGCGACGATACCGGGGTACGCGAGCGGAAAGGTCACGCGCCAGAAGGTTGTCCACCCGCTTTCCCCGAGATCGAGAGACGCCTCCTCGAGATGCTTCTCGAAGCCCTCCAGGCGCGAAATCATGACGAGCATCGAGAAGGGAAGCGTAATCAGGACGTGACCGGCGCCGATGGTGACGAGCGAGAGCGGAACGCCCAGGGAATTGGCCAGGATGAGAAGAGAAATACCGAGAATGATTCCCGGTATGACGAAAGGGACCAGCACGAAGCCGATGATCGCGCCCCGCCCCGCCAGCCGATAGCGGATCACCGCTCTCGCCGCCAATGTGCCGAGCACCGTGCTGGCGACGGCGACGCAGACGCCGACCGTCAGACTGTTCAGAAGCGAGTCGATCAACGCCCCCTGCGCCGCCATGCTCTCGTACCATTTGACCGTGAACCCCTTCAGCGGGAAGGCGACGTAAATGGAGTCGTTGAACGAGAACAGCGGCAGGAACAGCACCGGGACGTAGAGAAATGCGAGATAGACGACCGCGTAAATCAGCAGGGAATCGAAGCGCCGCCCCCTGACGAGATGCCCCTTCATGCGACGCGCCGGGTCATCTTGCGCGCGAACCACACGATGACGATCACCGAAAGGCCGATCGTGATCATCGAGCTCACGGCCATCGCCGCGCCGGATGGCCAGTTGTTGGCAGGCCCGAACATGGCCTGAATGATATTGCCGATCATGAGGCCCGTGGTTCCGCCGACGAGCTTCGGCGTGACGTAGTCGCCAACGGTGGGAATGAAGACCAGGAGGGCCGCTGCGATCACGCCGGGCATCGACAGCGGCAGGGTAACGCGGAGGAAGCGGGCCAGCGGGCCGTCGCCGAGATCGGTCGCGGCTTCCAGCAGCGAGCGGTCGACCTTCGCGAGCGACACGTAGATCGGGAGGATGGCGAACGCCGCCCACGCGTGCGCCAGCGTTATGATCACGGCGATCGGGTTGTAAAGCAGAAAGCCGAGCGGCTCGTCGATCACGCCGATCGAGGTGAGCCCCGAGTTGATGACGCCGTTGTAGCCGAGGACGATCTTCCAGGCGAAAACGCGCAGCAGATAGCTCGTCCAGAACGGCACGGTGATCAGGATCAACCACAGGATCTTCGCCTGCTTGACGCGGAACGCGACGAAATACGCCATCGGGTAAGCAAGCCCCACCGCAGCCGCGGCCACGCAAAGCGAGATCAGGAGGGACTTGCCGAGAAGCAGCGGATAGGCGGGGTGAACGAAGAAGTTCTTGTAGTTGTCCGTGGTGGCAATTGCCTCGTACCCGCCGCCTGTCTTCGTCCAGAAGCTGTAGACGATGACGATCCCGAGCGGCACGGCCAGCAGCAAGAGCATGATCGCGAGCGTCGGCGAGAGGAGGACGAAGCCGCGCAACTGCTCGCTGCGCAGGAAGAGCCCTCTGATGTCCGTGGCCAGTCGCCTGACGGACCCTTGCCGCTCACGCAGGATGTCCACACTAGACAACGGCGCGCGGGCCTATCTGCAACATGCGCCGGCAGTGCGTTGCGCCTGCATGAACGAGAGCGGCCGAACGCAGCCTGGGGGTGCTCGAGAGCGTGCCGGGAGCCCCCCTGATCGTGCAGATTTTCTCCCGCTTGCAGGACATCGTGAAGACAATCATACGCCTGCGCCGAGGACAATCACGCACAATAGGAGCGCCCCAAGCCTTCCCCTGCTGTGGTCGCCGCTGACGTTGACCGGGTGCAGCCGACAGACAAGCGTTGCACATCCTGCCAGTTCGAGCCTGGGTAATTCTCTACCGAATGGTTGAATGTGGGCACGATAGCCGTTACATTCATCCATATGGTTGAACAAGACTTGAACCGCATCTTCCATGCGCTCGCCGATCCCACCCGCCGCGCCATCCTCGATCGCCTGGCCGCGGGGGAAGCAACCGTCGGCCATCTTGCCCGGCCTTTTCCCATGTCCTTCGCCGCGGTGTCGAAACACCTCGGTGTGCTGGAGCGTGCCGGCCTCGTGACGCGCGAGGCACGGGGACGGGAGCGGGTGTGCCGGATCAACCCCGCCGCGCTCGACGACGCCCGCGCCTGGCTCGAATTCCACGAGCGCTTCTGGACCGAGCGCCTGGATGCGCTCGAGACGCTGGTCGGGACTGGCTCCGGCGAATCGGGCGAATCGCGATGACGGTTCCCGACGTGCCGCCGCTGCCGCGCGGGCAAAAACATTCCGAGGATCGAGGCATGCAAGGGGAGCCGGGCGAGCGCGACGTATACCTGACGCTGCGTCGTGTGATCGACGCGCCGGTCGAGCGGGTCTACGCCGCGTGGACCGATCCCGAGTTGTTGCGTCGATGGCTGGCGCCCGGCAACGCGGCCGTCGTCCGCGCCGTCGCCGACATCGTGGTCGGCGGGACGTTTCTCGTCGAGATGCGCGGGACGGACGGACGGCGCTGGCTCGTCAGCGGCGTGTACCGGGACGTCGTGCCCCATCGCCGCCTGGTGCACACATGGCGCTGGGAGGGCAGCGACGTCGAGTCGCTGGTCACCGTCGAGCTCGAACCGGAACCGTCCGGCACGACGCGCCTGACGCTCACGCATTCCCGGTTCCTGCAAGAGGAGACCCGCGACGAGCATGTGCGCGGCTGGATCGGGTGCCTCGCCAAGCTCGAGGCGTTGTGGGCCTGATGCCCCGGATCGTGCCCGCCGCCCGGCCCGACTGGGTGTCCGACGAGCTCTATCCGTTCGCGAGCCGCTTCTTCGCTGCGCCCCCCGACCACCGGATGCACTACATCGACGAGGGCGCAGGCGAGCCGCTCGTGTTCGTGCATGGCAACCCGGCCTGGTCCTTCGAATTCCGCCACGCGATCCGGGAGCTGCGCTCGGAGCTTCGCTGCGTCGCGCCGGACCATGTCGGCTTCGGTCTCTCGTCGCGCAGCACCCGGCGCGAAGACCACCATCCCGAAAGCCATGCAAACCGGTTTGCCGCGCTGCTCGACCATCTCGACCTTCGCGACGTCACGCTCTTCATGACCGACTGGGGCGGGCCGATCGGACTCGACTTCGCGCGCAGGAATCCGGAGCGCGTCAGGCGTCTCGTCATCGCGAACACCTGGTGCTGGCCGGTCGGCAACGACCTCCATTTCAGGGCGTTCAGCTTCCTGATGTCGAGCTGGATCGGCCAGTACCTGATCCGGCACCGCAACATGTTCGTGAACAGGGTGATGCCGAAGGCGGTGGGGGACCCCAGCATCCTGACGCCGGAAATCATGGCGCACTATCGCAACGCGCAGCCGTCGCCCGCTGCGCGGGCGGCCAACGCCGCGCTGCCGGGCTACATCGTCGGCGCGGGCGACTGGCTGCGCTCGATCTGGGACGACCGAGCGGCCTTTGCGGACAAGCCGGCGCTTCTTCTCTGGGGGCTCAAGGATATCGCGTTCCGTCGGAAGGAACTCGAGCGGTGGAAGTCCGCGTTGCCGAACCTCGAAGCGCACGAGTTCGAGGATTGCGGGCATTTTCTCGCGGAAGAAGCGCCTGACAGGGTCATTCCGGCGCTCCGCTCATTCATGGGGCGGACGTAGCATCGACGACTCCGAGAGTACCGTCAGGCGGCGTGCTCCGACCCGACTTGGCCCTCTCAACGCGCTGCAGTGTCTCCGCCGAGGCGAGCGACGTCGGGATCCGTGAGATTGTCGCCCGGGGCAGCCTGCTTGCGCGGGACGGGGTGCCCCATCCGCGCGATCTGACGCGCGGCCGCCGCTCTTTCCCCGCTAGGTTGGCTCGTTGTCGATGAAACGATCGAGCTCCCAACCCTCGTCGAACGGCGTCCACATGATCGAGATCAGCTTCACCCTCTTGAACAGCCATCTGCCGTCGACGCGGGCGAGTTCGTTCTCGTACTTGGCCGCCGCCCATACCGCGCGCTTGCCACCCTCCTCGGTGTCGAAGCTGCATGGCATCAGCAACAGCCACTTGCCCACGGCGCGATCGCCGTCGATATCGATGATCGGGTTGTTGTTGTAGTGAATTGCGAAGGATCGGTGCTCGAGAGCCCGGATGGCGGGCCGGCCCTCGTAGGTGCCGTATATGTCCGTCTCGAAGACCCCGTCCTCGGCGAACACTTCACTCCAGTTCGCCCCGTCCCTGTTGTCGGCGTGATAGCAGTAGAGGCTCATCAGGCGTTTGATCTCCTCGATGTCTTCGAGGCGCTGCATTCTCTCTTCGAGACTGGTTCCTGCCATCCCGTTCCCCCTGTCTGCGCGACTGTTTTATCGCCGGTTGAGCGACACTGCGGCGATGATGATTCCACCCTTGATCACTTCCTGAATGCTCGTCGACAGACCCATGACAATGAGCCCGAAGCCGAGAATACCGATGAAAATTGCGCCGATGACCGAGCCGAGTATGTAGCCGCGGCCTCCAAACAGGCTCGTGCCGCCGATGATGACGGCGGCGATGACATCGAGTTCGAGGCCGAGCCCCAGGATCGGATTGCCGGCGGCGCTGCGGGCGGAGAGCACGAGGCCCGCCAATGCTGCGGTGGTGCCGCAGAGCGCGAAGGCGCCGATGACGACAAGATCGCTGTTGATCCCGGAGAATCGGGCAGCGACCGTGTTTCCGCCGGTTGCGAGCGCACGCCGGCCAAAGACCGACATGTGCAGAAGATAGAAGCCGACCACGGCCGTCGCCAGGGTCCACCAGATCGGCGCCGGAACGCTGAGCAGGATCCCGCCGGCGAGGACTTCCACGAAGCTGCGGTCGACGATCGGTATCGGCAATGACCCCGTAAAGCTCAGCGCCAGACCGCGCAGCACGCTCAACATGCCAAGCGTGACCAGGAACGACGGTATTCGCAGCTTGGTGACCAGCACGCCGTTGAACGCGCCCACCACAGCGCCAAGCAGGAGGACGGTGGGCGCCGCCAGCCCGCCAGGCACGTCATTGTAGAGGAGCATCGCGACGATCATTGCCGAGAAGCTGGCGTGCGAGCCGACGGAGAGGTCGATCTCGCCACAGACGATGACGAAGGTCATCCCCACCGCCATGATCGTGACGACGGCGGTAATTCTGCCGATCGCACCTGCCGCTCCCCAGGTCGCGAAGTTGGGGGCGAAGATCAGGAAGAAGCCGATGATGAGCAGGAAGACGATGTAGGTGACGTGCGGCCCCGGCTGCATCAGTTGAGCCGCGGCTGCGCGCACGACGCCTCCGGGCCCGAACTGGCTCTCGTGGCCGGTCACTGCGCGGTGCCTTCCCGCATCTCTTCGAGGTCGACCTGCAGGGCCGCTCGCAGCTCCGCTTCACTGACGCCGCTCGGCAGGGTTCGGCCGAGCGTTCCGTCCACCATGGTGATGATCCTGTCCGCGACCCGCGACAGCTCCTCCATCTCCGACGCTATCAGCAGCACGGCCATTCCCCTGGACGCCGCGTCGCGAATGATGAGGCGCATCTCTTCCTTTGCGTTGACGTCGACACCGGCGGTCGGCTCGTCGAGGATCAGGAGGCGCGCATTGGTCGCCAGCCACTTCGCCACGACCACCTTTTGCTGGTTGCCGCCGCTGAGCTCCCGCGCGTGCTGGCGTCCCGCCCGGCACACGATCTTGAGCTGGCTGCGCATGTGATCGAACATTCCGTTGGCGCTGTTCGGCAGGACTATCGGAAAGCGTCCGTTGCCCACGCGGAGCTTCATCAGGCTGGGCAACGCCATGTTGATGGCAATTCCGTGATCGATCACGAGGCCTTCGCCCCGCCGGTCCTCGGGAACGAAGCCGAGGCCGGCCGCGATCGCACGGCCTGGCGAGCCCAGCTTCAACGGCTTGCCGTCGATTTCGACCGATCCCACGGCGTCCGGCAAAAGCCCGAACAGGGCTTTGGCCAGCGTCGTGCGCCCGCTGCCGACGAGCCCGGCCAGACCGAGGATCTCGCCCTTCGCGATCTCCAGGTCGATTCCCCGCCGCAATTTCCGCGCGGTCCGCAGCCCCGATATCCGGAGTGCGGGCCGGTCGCTCTCGAGCTTCGCCGCTCTCGTGCCTGTGGCGACACTCATCGGCGGGCCGTCGCGCGACATCAGCTCGGCGATCTGATGAATGTCGGTCTCGGAAGACGCCTGGGTCGGCAGCAGGCGCCCGTCCTTGATGACGCTGATCCGATCCGAAATCTTGAAAATCTCTGCCATGCGATGGCTGATGTAGATGATGCCGATACCGTTCTCCTTCAGCGAGCGGATGATGCTGAAGAGCTTGTCCTCCTCGCGCACGGTCAGCGACGAGGTCGGCTCGTCCATGATGAGCACGCGGGCACCGCTTGCGAGCGACTTGACGATCTCGACCGTCTGACGTTGGGCAAACCCCAGCGGGGCAACCTTTTCGCCGGCTCGGATCGGAAAATTATGGGTGTCGAGAAGTTCCTGCGCCTGCTTGCGGAGCTTCCTAAAGTTGATCCGCCAACCCGGCAGCCGCGGCTCGTGACCGAGCAGTATGTTTTCGGCGACCGTAAGATTCGGCAGCAGGCTCAACTCCTGGAAAATCATGGAGATGCCATGGTTCTGCTTGCCATGGACCGACTGCTTGGTGATGTCGACCTGATCCAGAAACACGCGCCCCTGGTCGGGGCGGTAGACCCCCATCAGGATCTTCATCAGCGTCGACTTGCCGGCGCCGTTCTCGCCCAGCAAGGCATGGACTTCGCCGCCGTACAGATCGAAATCGACGTCGCGAAGCACCTTGTTCTCGCCAAAACTCTTCGAAATGCCACGCATCGCCACGAGCGGCTCGACGCCTGCCGGCGTCTCCAGGGGCTGCCCTTCGACCCTTGCCTGCATGCTCGATATCCGCGCCCGTCGAAGCGCCTGCTACTTACATATCAGCGGCGAAACGGTGGGCCGCCCCACAGGAGCCGCCCACCGTCCCTCTGACAATCGAGACTCTAGAAGCACTCGTTATTGCAGGCCGTCTGGACCGAATCCGGCGGTGTTTCCTGCGTGACCTCCTGCAACGCACTGAGGAGGTTGAGCTTCGTCACGCGCAACGCGGCGACCGACAGGTACGCAGGCACTTCCTTGCCGAGAAGTGCAGCCGCCGCAGCCTTTGCCTCGGTCATGCCCTGCAGGAAGGGGCGCTGCGCGCCGATCGCGTAAATCTCACCGTTGGCGACCGCGACGGCGCTGTCTTCGCCGAGGTCCACGGTGGCAACGAGGACGTCGCGACCGAGCGTCTTGGCCGCATGCGCAGCCTGAATGGCCGGCGTATCCCAGACGGCGAAGATGCCGCCGAGGTCCGGGTTGCCGGTGATCATCGCCGACGATGCCGAGAACGCGCCGGTCATCGTCCCGGGGAACTGCGCCGGATCCACCTCGACGATATCGGGATATTCCGCAAAGGCCTTGCGGGCACCCTTCTCGCGCGCCTGGATGACATAGGCGGAGTTGTAAACGGTGGTCAGGATGCCGACCTTGCCGCTGCCGCCCATTTTCTCGGCCATGGCTTTTGCCGAGAAGTAACCGTTCGCCTCATTGTCGGAGGCGATCACCGAGACGTAATCCTTGCCCGGCTCCATTTCGATGGGAACGTTATCGATGAAGACGATCTTGATGCCTTGTTCGCCGATTCTCTTGAAAACCGGCGACGACGATACCGGATCGATCGGGATCGACAGGATGACGTCCGGCTGGCGCGCCGCGAGCTGCTCGAGATCGTTGAGCTGCGTTGCGGGCTGACCCTTGGCCTCGGTCACGGCGACGACCTCGATGCCATACTCGGCCAAGCCGGCCCTGATGCCGGCGACCTGCAGCGTCGGCCAGGCGGCGTCCATGAGGTTCATGGAGATTGCCGCCGTGAATCCGCCGTTCTTCAGCGTCTCCAGCTCTTCGGCCGTGAACGTGATCGAGTCTGGCGACGCCGCCTCGGGGCCCTCGGGATGACCGACGACGACCTGCCCGCGCGGCGACAGCGGCATCGGATCCATCATCGCCTGCGCCTCGGGCGGGATGTTGTCGGGCCAACTGTAGTCGGCCGCCAGGGTGGGGGCGGCCAGCGCTGCGACTGCGGCTGCCACCGGCACCCACATCGCGGCGCGCATATGCCGCTTTAGACTCGTGGACATGCTCATAGATACCCTCCCGTATGGTTAGTTATTGCAGCTTATTACGCTCGCAACTCTTACTCGTTACCTTTATCCGTGTCAATGACCATTGAGTTTAGTCGAGAATTCCTCGTCCTTTTAGGTGTTAGATATTTTAGTTATAGCCGAAGAAAATGGTGCATGATTCTTTACTTGGAGCAGAACGACTATCGAATCTCAGCGCACCTGTCTGTTTCTGGAAGACAGAAAATTTCACTGTGACAGTCACGGACATTGCGAATGCGTACTTTGAGAACATTCAGTTATGAGGCCGGTCGATGCCGCAAATTTCTTGTGAGGGTTTAGGCGATACACTTTCAAAGCATTCGGATAGATTCACTCCTGTCAATGGCGGCACGAAACTGCCTGGCAACGAAGACACCCTATCAGGCGCCATCCGAGGGGGCGCCATATCGAGACGCCGGGGCTCGCTTGACCGCCCTCTCAGCCGTCGCTACCGTCGAAAGGAGCGCTGAAGGACGGGATCGAACGAGCGTAGCGGGGGGCTGAGCATGTCAGGCGGGTGTGTCCACATAGGCGGTGAATTCGTCGAGCTCGACGACGCCAAGATGTCGATTTTCGACACCGGATTTCTGCACAGCGACGTGGTCTACGACGTCACCACGTCCTGGAATGGCTACATCTTCAAGCTCTACGAGCACCTGGAACGCTTCACGGCATCCTGCGCCGGATTCCGCCTGACCAATCCCTATTCCATCGAAGAAACTGCCCGCCTGCTGGCGGAGTGCGTACGCCGCGCAGGAGCCGACGACGGCAGCTACATCCACATGCACGTCACCCGCGGGCTGTATCCCGAGGGCTCGCGCGACCCCAGGCTCTGCGAGAACCAGTTCGTCTGCTACGCCGTTCCCTACGTGTGGCTGTGGGGTGAGGAAAAATCGAAGGCCGGGGTCAACCTGCATCTCGCGAATACCGAGCGGATTTCCAGCAAGGCCGTCGATGCGCGCTACAAGAACTTCCATTGGGCCGACCTGATCCAATCGCAGTACGAAGCCTACGAGCTGGGCCGCGACGATTCGGTGCTGTGCGGCCCCGACGGCAACCTGGCAGAGGGGCCGGGCTACAACATCTGGGTGGTGAAGAACGGGGTGTGCGCCACGCCCGATGCGAACTGCCTGCTCGGCATGTCGCGCAAGTCGGCGATCGAGCTGTGCGAGATGGAGGGGATCCCGTGCAAGACGCGGGCCGTTCACCCGGACGAGCTGCGGGGCGCCGACGAGGCGTTCGTGACGTCGTCTGCCGGCGGGATCTTGCCGGTCACGGCGATCGACGACAGACCGCTCGGCAACGGCGCGCCGGGTATCCTGACCTCGCGCCTCATGAGCAGCTACTGGCGCAAGCGTGAAGAGGGCTGGTGCGGCACCAGGATCGACGACCTGCTCGCCGCGTGACGCCTGGCCGGCCGCGCGGCGATTGGGCTGCCCTACGGCCAGCAGCGGCGCCTCGAAATCGGCCGTCGCGCTTATAAGAACATGATTGCCACATGACCCGATGCTAGCACCGGCGCCGGCCGCCGTGGGCCGCACCATGGTCCGCGGCATTCGGCGGACCAGGCGGCGGGCATCGGTCCCACCGCCCTCATGCTATCGTGCCGGCCGTCACGAAAGGGAGGCACGTCATGAAGCTCGAGGGCAAGGTCGCGATCGTCACGGGCGGCTCGCGCGGGATCGGCGCATCCATCGCGCGCCGCTTGGGCGCGGAGGGTGCTGCGGTCGCCGTGGTCGCGCACACGGCGCGCACGAAGGCGGAAGCGGTGGCGCAGGAGATCAGGCACGCCGGCGGCCGCGCCGCGCCCTTCCAGGCCGACGTCTCCAGGGTCGCCGACTGCGAGCGGCTCGCGGCCGAGGTCGCCGACGCTCTCGGCACCATCGACATCCTCGTCAACAACGCCGGCGTCTACCACCCGCTGCCGATGGAGGAGACCACCGAGGCGCTCTGGGACGCCCAGATCGACATCAACCTCAAGGGCAGCTTCTTCATGGCCAAGGCGGTGGCGCCGGTGATGAAGGCGAAGGGCGCGGGCAAGATCGTCAACATCACGTCGACACTCGGCGTCGTGGGCTCGAGCGCCGGCGCCGCCTATTGCGCGTCCAAGGGCGGGCAGATGCAGCTCACCAAGGCGCTCGCCCTGGAGCTGGGCCCGCACGGCATCAACGTCAACGCCGTCGCCCCCGGCGCCACGGTCACCGACATGAACGCCGCCATCCGCGCCCAGCCCGGCAAGGAGGAGCGCATGAACGCCCTCGCCCCCATGGGCCGCTACTGGGCGGAGGCCGACGACATGGCGGGCGCGGTGGCCTATCTCGTCTCCGACGACGCGAAGGCCGTGCACGGCGCCCACCTCATGATCGACCTCGGCTGGACCGCCTGGTAGGGCGCGCGGCCCGCCCCCGGAACACCGATCGTGTGCGGCCGCTTCACCCAGCGCCTCTCGTGGCGTGAGCTGCACGAGCTGCTCGGCCTCATCGGCCCGGCGCAGAACCTGCGGCCCCGCTACAACGCGGCCCCGGCGCAGACCATCGCCGCGGTGCGCGCAAGCGCAGGCGGCCGCACCCTCTCCATGCTCCGCTGGGGCCTGATCCCCGCCTGGGCCAAGGAGCCCAACATCGGCTACAGGCTGATCAACGCGCGCGCCGAGACCGCGCACGAGAAACCCTCGTTCCGCGCCGCCTTCCGCGCGCGCCGCTGCCTGATCCCGGCGGACGGCTTCTATGAATGGGCGAAGGCCGCCAAGGGGAGGTCCAAGCAGCCCTGGCTCTTCCAGATGAAGGACGGCAGCGGCTTCGCCTTCGCCGGGCTGTGGGAGAGCTGGAGGGTGCCGGACGGCCTCACGCTCACCGGCTCCCTCGCCGAGCTTGGACCCGGCGATACGCTCGAGACCTGCACCATCCTCACCACCCAGGCCAACGCGACCGTGGCCCCCGTCCACCACCGCATGCCCGTAATACTGCCGCACGCCGCTTTCGACCCCTGGCTAAGCGGCGAGAACGTCCCGCTGGCCCCCTACCCCGCCCGGCCCATGACCGCGCACCCCGTGAGCACGCTGGTCAACAAGCCCGCGAACGACGACGAGCGGTGTGTGGAGCAAGTCGAAAACGAAAACGCCGGTTCAAGCAGCGAACTTTTCTAGTGTCATGTTCTGATGTTCGTATGACCGTAGTAGTTCGTGCGACTGCCCGCATTCATCCGCTTTTCTCGTCGTGCCCGGGCTCGTTCCGGGCATCCACGTCCTCTGGCCCGGCGGCACGAACAACGCATGGACGGCCGGGACAAGTGCCGCCACGACGAAAGGGTCGCCCGCGAACGCGTGCGAGCTCTCGGAACGAACCGCCGGGGTGCTGCCAGACAGGGAGGCTGCAGTCTACTCCGCCGCCTCGGCCTCCGGGCGGGCCCAGCGCCGCTCGAAGGCCCAGACGTCCTCGAAGCCCATGAGGGTGTGCATCTCGGGCAGCGAGATCATCGGCGCATCCACGTTGGCGGTCGAGCCGTCGCGCAGGAGCGCCTCGAACGCCCGCTTCATGGAGCCGGCCGCCGGCAGCATGCCGATGGCGGGGTAGATCGCGATGTTGAAGCCGAGCGCCTGGAGCCTGTCCGCCGGCACGATGGGGGTCTTGCCGCTGTCCACCATGTTGGCGAGGAGCGGTTTGTCGAAGGTCTCGCCGATGCGCGCGATCTCGTCCTCGTTCTCCGGCGCCTCGATGAAGATCACGTCGGCGCCTGCGTCCGCGAAGGCCTGGCCTCGCGCGAGCGCTTCGTCGAGGCCGAGGCTCGTGCGCGCATCGGTCCGCGCGATGATGAGGAAGTTGGGGTCGCGGCGCGCGTCCGTGGCGACCCGGATCTTCTCCAGCATGTCTTCCACGGGGACGACGCGGCGGCCCGGCGTGTGGCCGCACTTCTTGGGCATCTCCTGGTCTTCGAGCTGGATCGCGGAACAGCCCGCGTCCTCGTAGCCCTGCACCGTGTGGCGGACGTTCAGCAGCCCGCCGAAGCCGGTATCGGCGTCGCAGATGAGCGGCGAGGCGGTGCCGCCCGCGATGGTGCGCACCCGGCTCACGACGTCGGCGTAGCTCGCGATGCCCGCATCGGGCAGGCCCAGGTGCGAGGCGGCGACGCCGTAGCCGGTCATGTAGAGCGCGCCGAAACCGATGCTGTCGGCGACCTTGGCGGAGATCATGTCGTAGACGCCGGGTGCGACGACGAAGCGCCCCTCCCGGATCGCGCCGGCAAGCGCGGCGCGCTTCTCGCTCGCATTCATGGTCGTGTTTCTCCGTCTTGGGGGCGCTCAGCCGCGGTTGGCGTCGAGGAAGCCGAGCAGGGTCTCGAAGTAGGCCTCCGGCTCCTCGAACATCGGCAGGTGGGACGAGTTGGGGAACACCTTGATCTGCGAATTGGGGAGCGCGTCCGCGAGCTTCATGGAGCACGCGGGGGTCAGCTCGTCATACTGGCCGCAGACGACCAGCGCCGGCTGGCGGATGCGGTGCAGCTCGGGCAGCCAGTTCTTGTCCTTGATGCTGCCGGTGTAGCAGAACTCGTTGGGCCCCTGGATCGCCTTGTAGGGCGCCATGTTCCAGTCGCCGAGCGAGCGCATGATCGGTGCCGGCCACTCGTCGAGGCGGCAGACGTGGCGGTAGTTGAGAATGGTGATGGCCGCCTGGTAGGTGGGGTGCTCGAGGGTGCCCTCCGCCTCGTGGCGCTGCATCATCGCCACGGTCTCAGGGCCGAGCGCGTCGCGCAGCCGGTGCAGCTCGCTCACGAGGTGGGGGATGTCGCCCGCGCCGTCGGCGAGCGTGATGGTCTTGAAGCTCTCAGGATACGCGAGCGCCCATTCCTGCCCGAGCCAGGTGCCCCAGGACTGGCCGAGATAGTGGACGGGCCCGAGGCCGAGCGCGGTGCGCACGGTCTCCGTCTCCTCGACATAGCGCTCGATGGTCCAGAGCGCGTCGTCCTCCGGCTTGTCGGACTTGCCGGTACCGAGCTGGTCGAAGGAGACGACGCGGTAGCCCTTGTCCGCGAGCCAGGAGTGGCTGTCGCGCAGGTAGTCGCAGGGGAGCCCCGGCCCGCCGTTCACGCAGAACAGCACCTCGTCGCCGGCGCCGAAGCTGTAGGCGACGACGTTGTGGCCGTCCACGGTGACGTCGATGGTCTCGTCCGGCGCGCGATCGTCCATCATGGCCCGCGTCTCCCTCCCGCTGTGGCGGGGCGGACTATTCCACAATTGCAGGGTGTCTCCAAGCCGGCGACGGGGGGCTTGATGCCGGCCCCACTTGCTTCTATACCCCCGCCGTTACGCCTGCAGGCGGATGAGTGAATTAGTCGTCGAGCGAGAGAGATGAGCGAAGCCAAGAGCAGCAAGAAGAAGGCAGCGAAGGCCAAGACCGAGACCGCGCCAAAGGCCGAGAGCAAGAGCGAGAGCGCCGCGCCCAAGGTGGCGGAAAGCGCGGACAGTGCGGACAGCAAGCCGGCCGCGTCCTCCGACACGAAATCGTCGGACAGCGACAAGGAAAGCGGCAAGGAGAGCGGCACGGACGCCAGCAAGTCCGCCCGCGACTCCATCGGCGGCAAGTCGGACGTTCACTACGGCTACTTCTCGAGCGTGCGCACGCCGGAATACCGCAGCGGCTGGGACGCGATCTGGGGCGGCAACAACGGGGCGGACGGCGGCGACGATGACGGGACGCCGCGCCAGCGCCGGACGGCGGCGGCGCGCACGAGCCGGCCCGCGAAGGCGCGCAAGCGCCGGGACCCCATCACCGTCACCCTCGACCTCGACGACCTGCCGCCGGAACTGAAGGAGCGCCTGGTCGAGATCGCGAGCGCCCGGCTCAAGGAGTCCCGCGTGAGCTACGCCCGGCGCGACAAGGCCGGCGCCATCGACTGGCGCATCACCTGCCGCGTGGACTGACGGCTCAGTCCGAGTTCGGGCTATAGCAGGACCGGGCCGACAGGCCCGGAGCGCGCGACCGCGCGTCGCACGGCCACGTGCGCAGGCGCACGATGCGCGAAGCGCGTAGGCAAGCGAGCGGAGCGAGCGCCCGCCGTTGAGGGAAAGAAACAAGCACAACCGATATCCGTTGCAAACGGGCGCGCGCCGGTCCATCTGTAGGGAGACGACCTGCGGAGGGCCGGGGCAATGCTGAGGATCGTCGTTTTCTGCGCCATGCTGGTCGCGGGCGCCGCGCCGCTCCATGCGGACGTGATCGGCGTGGACAGCGCCGGGCTGGAGCGGCTGCAAGCGGACGGGGTTCCCGTCATCGACGTCCGCCGGGCGGAGGAGTGGCGCAAGACCGGCGTCATCGAGGGCAGCCACCTGCTGACCTTCTACGACGCAGACGGGCGCTACGACCTGGAGCGCTGGCTGCCGGCGCTTGGCCAGATCGCGGAGTCCGGCCAGCCCGTCGCGTTCATCTGCCGTAGCGGCAAGCGCAGCGGCAGGGTCGCGCGAATGCTGGACGAGCGGTTCGGATACAGCCGCGTCTACACCGCGCGCGACGGCATCCTGGGATGGATCGGGGAGGGGCGGTCGACCGTCGAGCGCCCGTAGCAGCCGGGACCTGAGGGCGGCAAGTTCCCGCCATCTCACATTTATAGGGTGTACATTGCGCGGAACCCGCTATATGTAGCGGTTGGACCGCGTTCGAGTCGCGATCGGGAACGACAGAGGAGCCGCGCGCCATGAGCAGAGCCGCATTCATCGAGAAAGTCGCCAAGAAGGGCAAGATGAGCAAGGCCGAGGCCAAGCGCACCGTGGACCTGGTGCTGGGCGAGATCGAGGCCGGGATCAAGAAGTCGAAGAAGGAAGGCCGCTACACCATCGGCAACTTCGGCACCTTCAGCATCGTCAAGCGCTCAGGGCGCAAGGGCCGCAACCCGCAGACCGGCGAGGCGATCCGCATCCGGGCATCGAAGGCGCTGCGTTTCCGCCCCTCCGCCCAGCTTCGGAGAGCTGCTGGGGCGAAGTAGACGCAGCCGGCGCGAAGTAGGCGCGGCCGGGCATTTGACCGGCAATCCGCCGTGCCGTTGACGACGGCAACTGGTGCATTTCTCAAGAAGTTGCCAGCTGCTCTTGCCGCTTCTACGTCGCGTCATGGCCGGACTTGTCCCGGCCGTCCACGTGTTCATGCATTCCGATACAACCGCTGAGAAAGCTGGATGCCCGCAACAAGTGCGGGCATGACGGGCAGGGACGGCTGCGCTGCGGAGGCCGTTCGACTAACCAATAGTCCAGTGAACTTCAGAAACGGGACACTACGTTGAAGCCGGTTCGATAAGGTCCCATTGGTTGCCGTACTTGTCCCTGAACACAGCCACGATGCCGTACTCTTCGTGTCTCGGCTCCTCTTGAAACGCGACACCCCGGCTCACGTAAGCCCGATAGTCGCGCCAGAAATTATCGGTCGTCAGAAACAGGAATACACGTCCGCCCGACTGGTTTCCAATTGCCGTGCCGAATCTCACGAAAGTAGCCACCCAATCTCAGGCAAAGTAGCCACCGATTCTCACCGAAAGTAGCCACCCAGTCTCACCAAAGTAGCCACCCCTCGGGGCGGCGGGTTTTGGTGCG
>LXNI01000613.1_pt1 | contig 39478 bp, 39 predicted proteins | sample 809091 | NCBI WGS metagenome assembly LXNI01 (sample SAMN04870527, study PRJNA318959) | sponge metagenome | biome: 01000161; feature: marine sponge reef; material: water | host: Sarcotragus foetidus | place: Greece: Milos, Mediterranean Sea | collected 2013-05-29 | depth 5-7 m
CGCTGGTGGACCCGAGCGCCGTTCTTGCCGCTGCCTCACCGTGACTATGTGCGATTCCGCCTGCTGACTGCGGTCGGCAGCGACGCGGATGCGGCCGCGGAACCCTCCGATCTGATCCAATGGCTGGAATGGTGCCGACGTTGGCCGGCCGCCGTTGCGGTTCGCACGTGACATGAGGCCCCTGACATGACTTCACCGGGAGCTGTCGCGTATGCGTCGCAATCGGTTGGCGATGCGGCCAAGACATACGGCACACGCAATGGCCATCGCGTCCTGCGTGACCCGCAGATCTCACGGGCTCGTTCCGTGCTGTCGGATCGGACGCTGGTGCTCAACGTCACCTACCAGCCCTTGTCGATCACGACCGTGCGACGCGCCCTGCTGCTCGTGCTGGCGGGCAAAGCCGACGTCATCCACGCCCGGCCGGGCAGCATTCGTTCGCCGCGCCTGACGATGTCTGTGCCTTCGATCGTGCGGCTGAGGTACCACGCACGGGCGCCGTACCGCCGACGGGCGCCGCTGCACCGGCGGGCGGTGTTCGCCCGCGACGCCTACCGCTGCCAGTACTGCGGGAATCGGGCGGAGTGCATCGACCATGTTCACCCCCGCAGCCGCGGCGGTGAACACACGTGGGAAAACGTGGTGGCCTGCTGCCGGGCTTGCAACGTGGGCAAGGGCGACTCGTTGCTGTCGGATGGCCGCTACCGGCTGCGCCAGACTCCGTACGCTCCCGAACCGCTTGCTGTCGTGGCCGCAATGCGAGGCGACGCCCCCGCAGAGTGGACCGACTATCTCGCAGACCTGCGTCCTCAGCTCGTCTGAGTAGACCCGCAGCAGGCCTGAGCGGCTGAGCCGCGAGGCGCAGCCATGGCCCGGACGGTCTGCCATCGTGGGCTTGTGAGTGCGTGGGCACGCGACGAATGGCAGGCGACCGCCGGGCTGTTGCATGCGCGCCCGATGCCGCGGGACGGCCGACGTCGCATCTCAAGGCTGCGGCCGACCGCGCCCGCCGTGGTCTTGGGCTCTGCGAGCCCTGATCCCTATGGCGGCATGCGCAACGACCTGGTTCGCCGGCGCAGTGGCGGGGGACTGGTGTGGCTCGACCCCGCAGCGATCGTGTGGGTGGATGTCTTCGTGCCAGCGGGGGATCCGCTGTGGCGATCAGACGTCAGCCAGGCATTCCATTGGCTGGGGCGCCGGTTGGCCATGGCGTTCTCGCACGTGGGCGTGCCTGCGAGCACGCATCGGGGTCCCTACGAGGCGGGCCCGTCACAGGGCCTGGTGTGCTTCGCGTCGCTGGGTCCGGGCGAGGTCACCGCAGGCGGCCGGAAGCTGGTCGGCGTGTCTCAGCGTCGTACCCGCGAGGGGAGCCGCTTCCAATGCGTCGCCTATGAGCGATTCGAGCTCGGGCCCCTGGCGTCGGCTGTGGATTCCGGCACGTCAGATCTGATCCGCGATCGCGCGGCGGGCTGGGCGGACTTCGGCGTCAGCAACTCACCTTCGGAGATCGCCCGGCTGCTTATGGGGTTCATCACCGAGCACGACGCCTGAAGCTCTCCGGCGCGCCCGTGGCGGGGCGCCATGTCCCGCAGCGTTGGCGAGCACGGCCGGCGACGGCGGCGAGCAGAGCCGGCGACGGGCGACTTGGCACATTCGGGGTGGACATAGTGGGTGTTTGACCCATAAAGTGGTGCAAAGTGGTTTGCAGGGGCACAGATGCCCATGTGATCCAGGTTCCTATCCGAGCGCTGCGGAGGCCCTGCGTTGGAGAGTCTGTTCGTCGGTCAGCATGAGCACGCGCTCGACACGAAGGGCCGCATCGTGCTCCCAGTGGGCTTTCGCGGTTCCTTTGAGCCGTCCGGCTTTCTGATCAAGCACAGCGAGGGCTGTCTTGCGCTCATGACACCGGATCGGTTTGGCGAGATCGCGGGTCAGATGTCGGAGCGATCCCACTCCGGCGGACCGCACGGACGCGCAGCGAAGCGCTCATTTGGTGCCGGAGCTGCGCGGGTCCTGCCCGACAAGCAGGGCCGCATCGCGATTCCCGAGGAATTGCGCCGATTCGCCGGACTGCAGCGCGACTGCGTCGTGATCGGCGCCATCGACGAAGTCGAGATTTGGGATGCGGGTCGCTGGCAAGAGATGAACGCCCAGGGCGAATCGCTGCTGGCATCGCCCGAGAGCGGCGACGAACCATCGGAGCTGGCGTGAGCGCCGCCGTCGCCGCCCGGTCCTTTCACGAACCCGTCATGATCGATGAGATCACCGAGCTGTTCGCTCCCGTTGAGGGCGGCCTGTTCGTCGATGCGACGCTCGGGGGCGGCGGCCATGCAGAGGCGCTCCTGGATCAGCATCCTGGGCGGAGGCTGCTCGGGATCGATCGCGATCCCGAGGCAATAGCGGCCGCACAGGAGCGTCTCGCGGCGTTCGGAGACCGCGTCACGTTCTGCTGCGAACGGTTCGACCGCCTCGGCGAGCTGGTTGATGCGGCCCCGACGGATCCGCTCATGGGCGTGCTGTTCGACTTCGGCGTCAGCAGCCACCAGCTGAATTCGCGCGAGCGCGGTTTCTCGCATCGATACGACGCTCCGCTGGACATGCGCATGGACGCACGCTCCGGACGCGACGCCCAACTCGTCGTCAATACCTACGAGCTCGCTGAACTGCGCGAGCTGATGAGGCACCACGCCGGCGAGCGGTACGCCCACCGCATCGCTGCCGCAATTGTGGCGGCCCGGCCATTGCACACGACCGCGCAGCTCGCCGACGTCGTCAAGTCGGCGGTGCCTGCGGCGGCCCGGCGCGGCCGGCGCCATCCGGCCATGCGCACGTTCGCGGCGATCCGCATCGAAGTGAACGACGAACTCAACCTCATCGAACCCGCAATGCGAGCCGCGCTCGCGCGCCTGCAGCCACGCGGGCGCCTCGCAACGCTCACCTATCACTCAGGAGAAGACAGCACCGTGAAGATCATTCTGCGAGAAGCAGCCGACGGCGTCTGCGAATGCCCGTCGACATTGCCGTGCATCTGTGGCGCGGCACCCACTGTCCGCCTGCTGCGTCGCAAGGTCACGCGGCCCAGCGCGGCCGAAGTGGAGCGGAATCCGCGGGCCGCCAGCGCCCTGCTGCGTGCCGCTGAGCGGCTCGAACCAACCCGTCACTGATCACCCCGCCCTCCCGGATCCGAGCATCGTTCGATGGCCCTCGCCACTGCCCATCTCACCGTCGCGGATAACCCGGCCCCGCTGGTGCGGGTGCCTGCGCGACGCGCGGCGGGGCTGCGCCTCGTCGGCGTCACTGCGTTGCTGGCGGCTGCAGCGATCACGGTGCTTGCGGGACTCGCGGTGTTTCACTCGGTGCTCGCCGCGGGTCAATATCGCCTGTCGGAACTGGAATCGGGGATCGCCACCGAGCGGGAACGCCTGATCGATCTCCGCTATGAGCTCCAGATGCTGCATGGCCCTGCGGAGATCGAACTGATGGGGATCGGCGCGCTCGGCCTCGTCAATGCTCCCGATCCGATCGACGTGCGGATCGAGCCGCGTCACATCGCGGCGGTAGATCCGCCGCAAAGCAGCACGCGTCAAGGCGGGGACTGGCTCTCGATCAAGACGCTGCTGACCGACGCGTCTACAGCGCATGACCGACGTTCTTGATCGGACCGAACGCCGTGTCACTCCGGCGTCATGGCACCCGTCAATGGGTGCACCTCCAGGGTTGCGTCAGCCTGCTGCGCGGTCGCGCACCACCTCAGCGAAGCGGTCAGAATCGCCGAAGTCACCCACATGGCACCCCTCTGCGGGAGCGAAGGGATCACCGGCGGAACCTGAACGGCTCCCCGAATCCGGTCGAGCGCAGCCACCTCCGCGCCGGCGCAAAGTTCGCACCGGCCCGCCGCGCCGGCGGGCACTGCTGCTGATCATCGCCAGTGCCGTTGCGCTAGCCGTTTTGGGAGCCCGCCTGGTTCAAGTGCAGCTGCTCGACCGGGAGACCTACGCCGCCCTCGGAGATCAGCAGGGAACGGCGCAATGGGAACTGGAATCGGTTCGCGGAGCGATCCTCGATCGGAATCTCAACCTGCTCGCAGTTTCTGACCATCTCCCCACCATTTGGGCCGACCCGCGCTTGGTGACCGCTCCCTACCAGACAGCGGCTGTGCTGGCGACGGTTCTCGACATCGACGCCGACGTGATCGCCGAGCGGCTCGCGAGCGATCGGCACTTCGTCTATGTGGCGCGCCAGGTGAGTCCGTCGGAGGGGCTTGCGGTGCAGGAATTGCAGCTCGCCGGAGTGGGTGTACGGGGCGAGTCGTCTCGGCTCCGGCCCAACGGCGACGGCTTCGCTCGCGGGCTGCTCGGCGTCACTGACATCGACCAGAACCCGTTGGGGGGCGCCGAGCAGCAGTTCGCCGAGGTGCTCGGCGGAACCGACGGCCGTGAAGTGGCCCGGATCGCCCAGAGTGGCATGCCGCTGCCGACCGGCACCGAGCACTTCGAACCGGTGAGCCACGGTGATGACGTGGTCCTCACCCTGCACACCCAGATGCAGTGGGTTGCCGAGCGATCGCTCCACGAAGCAGTCGAGGCGACGGGTGCGCAGGGCGGCATGGTGGTAGTGATGCAGGTGGACTCCGGAGATGTCCTGGCATTGGCTGCGGTTGACCGTGATCACGACACCGGAGAGGTCGGGCCGGTGGCCTACAACCCCGCATACGCCGACGCATTCGAACCGGGATCGGTGGCGAAGAGCTTCACCATCGCGACGGCACTGGAAGCAGGACTCACCACGCCCGACGAGGTGCATGCCACGCCGGCTACCTACACATTCGCCGACAAGGCGTTCGTCGAGCCGTATTCCACTGTCGACCGCGAGATGACGACCTCGGAAATCCTTGTTCACTCATCGAACATCGGCACGATCAAGCTCGCCGAACGACTCGGCGCGACGGAATTGCAGCGGTCGCTGCGCTCATTCGGTTTCGGCCGCCTGACCGGGACCGACAATGCTGGGGCGCTGCCGGGTGAGAGCCGTGGCATCTTGCGTGCGGCGAACCAATGGCGAGGCACCGACCTCGCCACGATCGCGTTCGGCCAGGGCATCGCAGTCACTGCGATACAGCTTGCCGCTGCCTACAACGCCATCGCCAACGACGGTGTCCATGTCACTCCTCGGCTCGTGCTGGGCAGCGTGGGCAGCAACGGAACGCTTCGACCAGCCGACGCAGCGGCGACGCGCCGGATCCTGTCGCCGAGCACCGCATCTCAGATGCAGTCGATCCTCGCCGACGTGGTCCGCTCCGGGACTGGCAAACGGGCCGCCATTGATGGCTTCGGGGTCGCCGGCAAAACCGGTACAGCGCAGAAGCCCAGCCCCGACGGCGGGTACAGCGCCGATACGTACACGAGCTCGTTCGCAGGCTTCCTTCCGGTTGATCGTCCCGAACTCACCGTCGTCGTCGTGCTCGACGAACCCCATGAGTACCGGGCGGGGATCGTGGCTGCGCCGGTCTTCGCGGACATCGCCGAATACGCGTTGCGGATGCTGCAGGTGTCGCCCGATGCGTGAGCTGCGCCGATGAGCTCGTCGTCACCGACGCACCTGATGTCGGTCCCCGAAGTGGCCACGGCGATCGGCGGCAACTATGTGGCGTCGGTGGGCGACGACCGCCGCCCACCGGGCGGTGAGCCGGCATTCGTGCGCGGCATCACCCACGACAGCCGCTCGGTCACGCCCGGGGCGATGTTCGGCTGCGTGGTCGGGCAGCACCACGACGGTCACCGCTTCGCAGCAGAGGCGATCGCCGCAGGCGCCTCAGCCCTGCTGGTCTCGGAGATCCTCGAGGTCGATGTGCCTCAGATCGCGGTGCCGGACGTGCGAGCCGCGCTGGGGCCGGCGTCAGCCGCCGTGTGGGGTCAGCCGTGGAAGCGCTGCACGGTCATCGGTGTCACCGGGACATCGGGCAAGACCACGGTGACGCACGCGATTGCGGCCGTCGCGGGCGCCTGTGGAACGGCGTGCGAGGTCATGGGCACGCTCGATGGGACCCACACGACTCCCGAGGCACCGGAACTGTGCCGGCGCCTCAGCGAGGCCGCGGATGGCGGCGCAGAGATGGTCGTCATGGAGGTGTCATCCCACGCGCTCGCCCAGCGCAGGGTGGACGGCGCCAGCTTCGTTGCCGGCGTTTTCACCAACCTGAGTCATGAGCATCTCGACTTCCATGAGACCATGGAGGACTACTTCGACGCCAAGTCGCGCCTGTTCGACGGCCGCAGCGAGATCGCCGTGCTGAACGTGGCCGACCCGTGGGGTCGCCGCTTGGCATCGACCGTCGCTGGTACAACGGCCAGTGTGATCGAGTGGCAGCCGTCCGACGTGGACGAGGTGGTCGTCAGCTCTCACGGACTCAGCGGCCGATGGCGCGGTCGGCCTGTCCATTGCGGGCTGTTAGGGCGCCTCAATGCAGCGAATGTCGCGGCCGCCGCTGCGACGGCGAGCGCGCTCGGATTCGACGACGACGATGTCGCGGCCGCCATTGCCGCCATTGCCCCGGTACGCGGTCGCCTGTGGCCAGTCAGCGGCCCCGGCGACGACGTCACGGTGCTGGTGGACTATGCCCACAAGCCCGACGCGCTCGCTGCTGCGCTGGCCAGCGCCCGTGAGCTGGGTGGTCGCGACGGACGCGTCTGGGCGGTCTTTGGCGCCGGAGGCGATCGCGACCGATCAAAACGGCCGCTCATGGGCGCAGCGGCAGATCGTCATGCCGATGTCATCGTCTTGACCTCTGACAATCCTCGCAGCGAGGATCCCGCCCGCATTGCGGCCGAGATCGCGGAGGGCGCCGGAAACAGGCACGACGCAGACGATGGCCTCCATGTCGAGCTCGATCGATCCAGCGCCATCTCGCTGGCCGTCACAGGCGCTCGGGCAGGAGACGTCGTCGTGGTGGCGGGAAAGGGCCACGAGACCTCCCAGGTAACGGCGGATCGCTCCGTGCCGTTCGATGACGCAGCAGTCGCGGCTGGCTGGCTGCGGCGCAGGAATGCACAGCCATGATCGCCCTGCTCATTGCCGCCAGCTCGGCGATGTTCGTGTCGCTGGTGGGAACTCGCTACCTCATTCCGTGGCTGCAAGCGCGAGGCGTCGGCCAGCCGATCCGTCTCGACGGCCCCCGAGGGCACATCACCAAAGCCGGCACCCCAACGATGGGCGGCGTCGCGGTCGTCGCGGCTGCGGTCGTGGGCTACGTGGTCAGCCACCTGCGCGCCGAGACGGTGATGACACGCTCGGGCATCGTGCTGCTGTCGGCGGTCAGCGCCGCGGGCCTCGTCGGTCTGGCCGATGACTGGATCAAGGTCAGCCGCGAGCGCAACCTGGGACTGAACAAGCGGGCCAAGCTGATCGGGCTCATTGCGGTGGGCATCGGCTTCGCGGTGGCGTCGGTGTGGTGGGTCAATCTCGACACAGCAGTCGGATTCACCCGGCTTGACGCGAACTCGCTGCAGGTCCCTGCCGCGGTGTGGGTTCTGTGGGCTGTGGTCATCGTCTTGGGAGCGTCGAACGCGGTGAACCTCACAGACGGCTTGGACGGCCTTGCCGCCGGAGCAGCCACGGTGGCATTCGCCGCGTTCGTCGTGATCGGCTACTGGGCATTCCGCCATCCCATCTCCTACGACGTCAAGCATCCGCTCGACCTGGCCATCGTGGCTGCTGCCATGGCTGGCGCCTGTGCGGGGTTCTTGTGGTGGAACGCACCGCCCGCACGGATCTTCATGGGTGACACGGGCTCGCTCGCAATCGGTACGGCCATGGCCGGGCTCGCGATGCTCCTGCATGTCGACTTGCTGCTTCCGGTAATCGGCGGCCTGTACGTCATCGAGACGGCGTCGGTCATCATCCAAGTCGGCTCGTTCCGGTTGTTTGGGCGCCGCCTGTTCCGGATGGCCCCCATGCACCACCACCTCGAGCTCGGCGGATGGCCCGAGACCACCGTGCTGATCCGTCTCTGGGTCGTCAACAGCCTGCTCGTGGCGATTGCGCTGGGCCTGTACTACGCCGATTTTCTGAGCCTGGACCTCGTCGAACTTCCGGCAGGCTCGTTGTGAGGGGATCACCCGACTCCCAGATGGCGCAGGTCGACCTCGAGCCTTCCCACGGCCCGGTGGTCGTCGTCGGCATGGGCGTGACGGGCTGCGCGGTGGCATCGGCACTGGCGGCACGCGGCCACCAGGTGGTGATGGCCGACGACAGGCCTCACGACGCAGCGTCGAGGGTTGCCGGGGCCGGAATCGCCGTCGCGGAGATTCACGATTCCACCGATGTCGATCTGCTCGAGCCGTTGGTCCGGGAGGCCGCAGCCATCGTGCCCTCACCGGGAGTGCCGCCCCGCCACCCCAGCTACACGCTGGCTACCGACGCGGGAGTTCCGATCGTGAGCGAGCTGGACCTCGCAGCACAGTGGGACACCCGGCCGCTCGCTGCGATCACCGGCACGAACGGCAAGACCACGGTCACCGTGTTGGTGGAGCGCATCCTGAACCGCAGCGGGATCAGCGCCGTGGGTGCGGGCAACACCGATATCGCCTTGGTAGACGCCATCGACTCCGACGTCTCCACCTTCGTGGTGGAGGCATCGTCGTTCCGGCTTCACCGTGCGCGACGGTTCGCCCCCGCTGTGGCGGCGTGGCTGAACTTGGCTCCCGATCATCTCGACTGGCACGCCGGCTTGGACGACTATGCCGCATCGAAGGCCCGGATCTGGGCTGCGCAAGGCCCCGAGGACATCGCGGTGATCCCCTTCGGTGACGCCGATATCGAACCGTGGACGATAGGGATCCACTCGCGCCAGGTGACGTTTGCGACCCCGCAGCATCTCCATGCACCCTGTGACGTGCGCTTCGAGCGCGGTGTCCTGGTGGCCCACGACGAGGACATCGTGGCGGCCGCAGAGTTGCCGCGGCAACGCCCGCACGACTTGTCGAACGCCGCTGCGGCGACGGCGATCGCGCTGCAGATGGGTGCTCACGCAGATGCGGTGGCGACAGAACTGCGAGCGTTCGACGGTCTGCCGCATCGACTGGCGCACGCAGGGCGCATCGGCGATGTGAGTTTCCACGACGACAGCAAGGCGACAGCACCCCACGCCACCGCTGCAGCGATGCGGGGGTTCTCAGATGCGATTCTGATTGCCGGCGGGCGGAACAAGGGTTTAGACCTCGACGAGCTGGCTGCAGTTGCCCTGCACCTGCGCGGTGTCGTCGCGATCGGCGAGTCCGCCTCAGACGTCGTCGCGTGCTTCAGCCAGCCGGGGTGCGAGGGCATCGAATTGGCGCGCGCCGATTCGATGGCCGCAGCAGTCGAGATCGCCTACGCCATGGCCCAGCCCTGCGGCGACGTCGTGCTATCGCCCGGATGCGCATCGTTCGACTGGTACTCCAGCTACCACGAGCGCGGTGAGCGCTTCATCTCGGCCGTGTCCGACCTCGCCGAGGGCCTCGGCCTGCGGGTCTCACCGCGGGAGGGTCGATGACCTCCCAGGACGTTCGGGGCGTTCAATCGGGCCCGTCGGTGCGGTACGCGGCGCTCCTGTCAGCAGTGTTCCTGCTCCTGCTCACCGGCGTCGTGTTGGTGCTGTCGGCGACATCGGCTACCGGGATCGGTGCGCCGGACCGACCCCTGCAGTACTTCACCCGCCATCTGTGGTCGGTGGCAGTCGCTGTCGCCGTCCTGCTGGTGACCCTCGGCATCGACTACCGCCACTGGCGACGCATGGCGTTGCCGTTCGCGGCCGTCAGCGTGAGCTTGCTGGTCGCGGTGCTGGTGGTCGGCAAGCGTTCGGGCGGTGCTCGCCGCTGGATCGAGATCGGGCAGTTCAGCGTGCAGCCCTCAGAGTTGGCCAAGCTGGCACTCATCGTTGCGCTGGCTGCATTTCTGGACGCCCGCAAGGAGCAGATCTCCCGGCCCGACCGGATCCTGCGTCCCGCGATGTTGCTGCTCACGGTCGGATGCTCGCTGGTCCTGCTGCAGCCCGACTTGGGAACCACGCTCATCCTGGCCGGCATCGGGGTGGGGATGCTGTTCGTGGCAGGCCTGCCGGGCCGCGATCTCGCCAAGATCGCCCTGATAGTCGGCGTGGCGGCGCCGTTGCTGGCGATCGCAGCGCCGTACCGCCGAGCGCGCCTGGCCGGGTTCCTGGATCCGATCTCGGAACGGGCCGACAGCGGCTACCAGACCTTCCAGAGTCTGGTCGGCCTGGCACAGGGGGGTCTGCGCGGTACCGGCCTGGGAGCAGGCCAGGCCAAGTGGGGCTGGGTGCCCAATGCCCCCACAGACTTCATCTTCGTCATCGTCGGCGAGGAGATGGGCCTTCTCGGTGCCCTCGGGCTCCTCACGCTGCTGGGAGTCGTCGGCATCGGAGGACTGCGGACGAGCCAGAAGGCACCAGATCTGTTCGGAACGCTGCTCGCCGCAGGAATCTCGATCTGGTTCGTGCTGCAGACGCTGGTGAACGTCGGCGGTGTGGTTGGATTGCTCCCGGTGACCGGTGTGACCTTGCCATTCCTGTCTTTCGGCGGTTCGTCGCTTGTCGTGACCGCAGCGGCTGCCGGTCTGCTGTTGAACGTGACCCGGCGATCCGGCTGAACCGTGCCGCCACGCGACCGAGGCCCGAACGCCCCCCGTGTCTTGATCGCCGGGGGCGGCACTGCCGGGCACCTCATGCCCGGCCTGGCGGTCGCCTCGGCATTGACCGACCGCGGCTGGCCCGCCGAAGCGATCCAATTCGTCGGCAGCGCCAAGGGAATCGACGCACAGATCGTGCCCGCAGCGGGCTTTCATTCGACCCTGCTCGGCGGCCGGGGTCTCACGGCACGGCGAGTGAATCTGGCGAACGCACGTGCCGCAGTCAGCCTTGCCTGGGCCACAATGCGCGGTGTAGCGCTCGTCGGGCGCCGGCGCCCCGCCGCCGTGCTGTCGCTGGGCGGCTACGCGGCGCTCCCCGCGACCGTCGGAGCGGTGGTCTGGCGCGTGCCGCTCGTGATCGCGGAGCAGAACGCCGTCGCATCGGCAACGAACCGCCTTCTGGGTCGTTTCGCTCGTGCCGCGGCTGTTCCGGTGCGCGGAACTGGGCTGCGTCGCGAGATCGTGACCGGCAATCCCGTGCGGCCCGAAGTCATCGAGGCTGCGCTCGAATCAGGTGACGCCCGCGCCCGGCTCGGCTGGCCCGCCGACGCGACCGCCATCGTGGTCTTCGGCGGCTCGCTGGGTTCGCTGCGGATCAATTCAGCGGTCTGGTCGGCGTTGCCGTCACTGCGTGAGCGCGATGGCGTCTTCGTTTACCACGTCGTAGGAAAGCGCGACTGGGACAGCCGACCCCCGTCCCCGTCGCGGCGGCCCGACGGCTCACGGGTCAGCGAGTGGTACCGGGCGGTGCCCTTCGACGAGCAGTTGCCGGTCGCGATGGCCGCGGCCGACCTCGCAATCTGCCGCGCCGGTGCTTCCACGGTCGCAGAATTGTCCGTGATCGGCACACCGGCTGTCCTCGTTCCCTTGCCCATCGCGACCAACGACCACCAGCGCCGAAACGCGGAGGAGTTGGCTGCAGCCGGCCTGGGCCGGGTAGTTCCCGACGCGGAATTCGATTCCAAGCGGATGCTCGCAGAAATCGACCGGGTGTCAGGCTGCCAGGGGAGTGCTGCACCCCAGAGCCATGCTGCATCACCATGCCCCCCAGATGCCGCCTTCGGTCGTCGTGACTCTGCCGAACGCGTGGCACAGCTCGTGATTGAGCACAGCTCGGCGGTTCCGCACTCGGTCGCACCCGCGGCTCACCCGCCCGAAGAGCACCGAAGATGACCAATCCACCGCCTGATCTCGCCGAGTTGCGCGACATCCATCTGGTGGGGGCTGGGGGCGCGGGTATGAATGCCATCGGGCTCGTGCTTGCGGAAATGGGCTATGCGATCAGCGGGAGCGACCTCAGGGCAAGCCCGGGCATGACACGGCTGGCCGCTCACGGTGCCCGGGTTTCCATCGGTCACTCCGCAGCCAACATCGGCTCGGCGGACATCGTGGCTCATTCGAGCGCTGTGTCGTACGACAACGTGGAGCTCGCTGAGGCGCGGCGACGGGAAATCCCGGTGCTCAGCCGGGCCGAGCTGCTCTCGGGGATCTGCCGACAGAAGCGAACGCTGGCGGTCGGCGGAACGCACGGCAAGACGACGACCTCATCGATGCTGGCACTCTGCCTGGTCGCCGCGGGTGAGCATCCGTCGTTCCTGGTGGGTGGGGAGCTCAACGAGATCGGCTCAGGTGCTGTGTGGGACACGGCGGGGGAGTGGTTCGTCGTCGAAGCCGACGAGTCTGACGGCACCTTCTTGGAGCTCGGCGCCGATGCGGTGCTCGTGACAAACGTGGAGCCCGATCACCTTGACCACTACGGCAGCTTCACCGAGCTTGCCGGCGCATTCGAGAGCTTCTGCAGCAGTGCGGTAGGACCGCGCATCGTGTGCGCCGATGACCGGCACGCGAGTGCCATGGCCGCCCGCATCGGCGGCTGTGTCACTTATGGCACCGCTCCCACCGCCGACTACCGCATCGCAGACGCGCGCACGTCGCGGACCGGCGCAACGTTCGAACTGTTCGCAGGCGCCACCTCGATCGGCAGCTGCGAATTGCCACTGCCCGGGCTGCACAACGTCGCGAACGCCGCCGGCGCCCTCGCAGCAGCCCTCGAACTCGGTGCGGCTGCATCGCCGATGGTTGAGGCACTGGGACGATTCGCTGGCGTTGCGAGGCGATTCGAGCGGCGCGGCGAGCGCGACGGAGTCTCGTTCATCGACGACTATGCGCACCTGCCCACTGAGGTGACGGCCGCGATAGCCGCCGCTCGCGGTGGTGGCTGGAACCGAATCGTTGCCGTCTTCCAGCCTCACCGCTACTCGCGAACCGCAGCGCTGTGGCAGGACTTCGCCGACTCATTCACCGGCGTCGACCAATTGGTGCTGACCGACATCTATGCCGCCGGCGAGCTGCCCCGCCCTGGTGTCTCCACCGAGCTGGTGCTCGGTGCCGTGCTGGATTCGCATCCGTTTGCGTCGGTGGCCTACCTCCCGGGACGTGCGGAGCTGCGTTCGTATCTCAGCGCCAGCTTGCGGACCGGCGACCTGTGCCTCACCTTGGGGGCAGGTGACCTGACGACGCTCCCCGATGAACTGCTGCATGCCTCCTGAGCGATGGTCCGACCCCGAAGCGGTGCAACGTGCCGCAGAGGTGTTGGGCGACGGTGCGCGCACCGACGCGCCGCTGGGCGCACTGACGACCTCGCGAGTCGGGGGTCCGGCTGCCGTTGCGTTCATCGCCAATGGCCCCGATGACCTGCAGCGTGTGCAAGAAGCCCGCGTGGCCTCCTGCCTGGAGGTTCTGATCGTCGGGCGCGGATCCAACCTGCTGATCGCGGATCGGGGATTCGAGGGCATCGCACTGCATCTCGGAGACGCCTACGCCAGGATCGAGTTGGATCGTGCCGATGCCACGGTCACTGCCGGTGCATCGGTGGCACTGCCGGTACTGGCTCGCCAGTGCGCCGCGGCCGGCATCGGTGGGCTGGAATGGGCAGTCGGCGTGCCGGGCTCGATCGGCGGGGCCGTGCGCATGAATGCCGGAGGGCACGGCAGCGACATGGCGTCCTGCCTGATCGACGTCGACATCGTCGTTCTCGGCGAGCTCGGCGCACCCCCCGAATCAGAACAGATGCCTCTCGGGGCCTTGGGGCTGGGCTACCGACGCAGCAATCTGGGGGATCGGGACCTCGTGGTGAGCGCGCGTTTGAGCGGGCACCGGGCTCCGCCCGCGACCGTGACGGATCGGATCACCGACATCGTGCGGTGGCGCAGGGAAAACCAGCCCGGCGGTCAGAACGCCGGCTCCGTCTTCATGAACCCGCCCGCCGATTCAGCCGGCGGTCAGATCGATCGAGCGGGTCTGCGGGGCTTGCGCATCGGCACGGCCGAGGTCTCACGTCTGCACGCGAATTTCATCGTCTCCGATCCCGGCGGCTCCGCTGCCGATGTCGTCGCGCTGATGGCCGAGGTCCGGCGCCGCGTCACCGAGTCGACCGGGATCGTGCTGCAGCCAGAAGTCCGCATGGTGGGCTTCGGCCCCGCACCGATGCCGACTTGAATAGTGCCCCCATCATCTCCGGAATCCGCCCGATCGCGCAGACCTCGTCGACGCCGGTGGCTGACTGCGATCGTTCTCGTCGCCGTGGCGGGATCCGCCACCGCGATACTGCTCGCGGCGGGAACCTTCGAAGTCGACCGGGTCGATTTCGGTGGCCTGCATCGCGTCAGCTACGACGAGGCGAACGAAGCCGCTGGCATCGACCCGGGAGACTTCATGGGAACGCTGGATGTGGGCGGGGCCGAGCGCTCGCTGGAGGATCTGCCTTGGATCGCGGACGCTCGCATCCGGCGGCACTGGCCGGCGTCGGTGAGCGTGGACATCGTCGAACGCACTGGAGCCGCCATCGCGCTGACGGCCCCAGAAAGATGGGTGCTCATCGACATCGAAGGTCGAGTCCTCACCTCGGCGCTCTCGGTTCTGCCTGAGCTGCCGCGGCTGTCGGGCATCGCCGCCGCACCGAGACCGGGCAGATTCCTTGCGACCGATGCACAGGCATTGCTCGCAGTGGTGGATGCGGCGCGCGGTCAGCCCGAATTCGAGGTTGTCGCTCTCTGGCGTGACCAGCGCGGTGACATACGCGCCCGCGTGCGACAACTGCCAGGAGATCTGCAGATTGAGGTGGCGTTGGGGGATGAGTCGGCGATCGGGGCCAAGACTGCGGCAATAGCGGCCGTCATCGGAGGGCTCGAGCGCTCTGAGCCCGTCTTGGACGTGTCGGTTCCGCACCTCCCGGTTCTTCGCTCGACTGGCTAGATTCGCCGGCCGATCGGCCAGGCATTCGCCGGACGTGGACCTTGCCCATCATCAGAGGCATCAGTACTGTCGTAGATTGCGCTATTTTCCCTAGGAGGTGCCCGCCAGCGGCACATCTGGTGTCGCGGCTGGCCAGTGAACGCGAGGAGCCCTGTGGCCTCACCACAGAACTACGTGGCAGTCATCAAGGTGGTGGGTGTCGGGGGCGGCGGCTCGAATGCCGTCAACCGGATGATCGATGTCGGTTTGGGCGGTGTCGAGTTCATCGCCATCAACACCGACGCACAAGCGCTGTTGCTGAGCGATGCCGACGTCAAGCTCGACATCGGCCGCCAGTTGACGCGCGGGCTCGGTGCAGGCAGCGACCCCGAGATCGGCACCCGGGCGGCTGAAGAGCACCGCGATGAGATTGCCGAAGCAATGCAAGGCGCCGACATGGTGTTCATCACCGCCGGGGAAGGCGGCGGCACCGGAACCGGCGGCGCTCCAGTGGTGGCCGAGATCTCCAGGGAAGTGGGGGCGCTGACCATCGGCGTCGTCACGCGCCCATTCGCTTTCGAGGGCAAGCGCCGCCAGATCCAGGCCGAGCAGGGCATCGAACGGCTCAAAGAGCGGGTCGACACCCTCATCGTGATCCCGAACGACCGGCTGCTGACCGTGGCCAGCGAGCACACTTCGATTATCGATGCGTTCCGGATGGCCGACGATGTCCTGCGGGAAGGCGTGTCGGGCATCTCGGGCCTCATCACCACTCCAGGCCTCATCAACACCGATTTCGCCGACGTCAAGGCGATCATGTCGAGCGCCGGCACGGCGCTGATGGGAATCGGCCGTGCGCATGGCGAGAATCGGTCTAAGAACGCGGCCCGACAGGCGGTGTCATCCTCACTGCTCGAGGAATCCATCGAAGGGGCCCGTGGGATCCTGCTGAACATTGCCGCCGGGCCCGATCTCGGGTTGTTCGAGGTCAACGAAGCAGCCGAAGTCATCCGTGAAGTGGCCCACGCGGAGGCCAACATCATCTTCGGCACCGTGATCGACGACTCACTCGGGGAAGAGATCCGTGTGACGGTCATCGCTGCGGGCTTCGACCGGTATGCGCCAGGGCGCTCCGGGGGCGGCACGCTGGGTGACTACACCGCCTCGGAGGAGACCGACGATCTCACCGACCCCTTCGGCGACCTCGACGACGACGATGAGTCGTTCGACGTCCCCAGCTTCCTGCGGTGACGTCGGGGCCCCATCGCGACCGTTCCCAACAGCAACACCTCGGCGCTGGCCGCCGGCGTCTCCGCGCTTCCGCACGATGCCGCGGACCGGATCAGTAGGCGCTGCGGTCTGGGATGATGTGGCATGTTGACGCTGCGTCGGCGCTGCGGGAACAGCGTGGTGCGCATCATGGTCACCGAACGCTCCGACGGTGACTGCGCTCCTCTCGATGGTTCCGCTCCGCAGGCGGTGACCGTGTTGCGTCAGGTGCATGGCACGCGAGTGGTCGAGGTCACACGGCCCGGGGGCCACCAGGGCACCTGTGCAGACGCAGCGTGGACATCGGCACCGCAGGCCACGCTCGCAGTGCGCAGCGCCGACTGTGTGCCGGTAGCGCTGTACGGGGCGAACGCCAGCGGTGACGGGGCTGTTGCGGTGATCCACGCAGGCTGGCGGGGCCTGCTCGACGGCGTCGTGCCCGCGACGCTCGCTGAGCTCCGCCATCACGGGATTCGAGACGTGCGTGCCGTGGTCGGGCCCCACATCTGTGCACTGCACTACGAGTTCGGCTCCTGTGAGCTCTCCGCAGCAACCACCGCACTCGGGCCTTCGGTGGCTGCGAGGACATCGTGGGGCACGCCGGCACTTGATCTGCGCGAGGCTGCCCGGCTGGCATTGCGAAGCCATGGGGCCGTCATCGACCGCGAGATCGGGCGCTGCACGGCATCGGATGAGCGCTACTTCTCGCATCGGGCCCGTGGGGAGCGCGGCCGGACGGCGGTGCTGATCCGCCTGGAGCCGAAGCCGTGGCCCGAGCGGCCCATGAGCGGCAGCGAACAAGAGCAGGAAGCAACTGGTGCGACAACGGGAAGGTTCACCTCCCCGCTCGGCCGCCCGGAGCCGAAGCCGAAGTCGAGGTAGCAGGGTGAGTGACGCCGCGGCCGTCCGCCAGCGAGTCGAGCGGGTCCGCAACCGCATCGCCGATGCCGGAGGCGATACGGACAAGATCGGCATCGTCGCGGTGACCAAAGGCTTCGACCGCTCGGCAATCGAAGCTGCAGCGGGCGCCGGCTTGACGATGGTCGGTGAGAACTATGCACAGGAGCTGCGGGGGAAATGGGATGAACTGGATTCGGTGACCAAGAACGCGGTCGATGTCCATTTCATCGGACGGCTGCAGTCGAACAAGGTCCGCCAGCTCGCGGGCGTGGTAGATGTGTGGCAGAGCGTCGATCGGGTGCGGCTCGTCTCCCAGATCGCGCAGCATGCACCGGGCGCAGCGATCTTCGTGCAGCTCGGCGTGAGCGGCACCGCCAGCCAGGGCGGTTGTGAGCCTGCCGAGGCCTCGGCGTTGGTGGCAGCCGCACGTTCCGAAGGGCTCGAGGTGGCAGGTTGCATGGCGATCGGCCCGCAAGGCTCGCCGGCGCAGATCGAAACCGCGTTCAACGAGGTCGCCCGATTTGCTGACCGTCACCAACTCGGGCAGCGCTGCATGGGCATGAGTGCGGATCTCGAAGCAGCCGTCAGGGCGGGCTCGACGATGGTGCGCATCGGGACTGCCCTGTTTGGCAATCGACTGCCGCGCGACGCCCCCACGCAGGGTGCCTGACCGCAACTTGACAAGTCGGTACCCTTTGCAGTCGAGACAGTTTCCGCATCGAGGCCGTTCTCACTGAGGTTCTGCATGGCATCGTTCATGAAGCAGGCAATGAGCTATCTGGGCTTGGGCCCTGATGACAGCTATGCGCCGCCGGTCGAACGCGCCGTCCCGGGAGACCTGCCAGCGGCGGACGCGTTTGCCGATCAGACCAGCCAGAGCGGGGTCACCGTGGTCGAGCGAGCGCCTGCGGCGGCGCCGCAATCGTCGGCTGACCTGCCGACCTCCGCACTGCGCCGCGTGGCGACGTCGACCGCACAGCCCTTTGTGCTGATGCCCCGGATGTTCGATGACGCACAGCAGATCGGAGACCGCTTCAAGCGTGACCAGCCGATCATCTTGAACCTGCAAGGGCTCGACCGCGACACGGCTCGCCGGCTGCTCGACTTCGCCAGCGGGCTGTGCTACGCCCGCGACGGCGAGATGCGCAAGGTCGCCAACGCCGTGTACATGCTCGTGCCTGTCAACGTCGTAGTCAGCGACGACGAACATCATTCGGTTTCCGCACAGGACGTCGATCGCTGAGACGCTCCAGCGCGGAACCCCGGGCGACACCATGAGAGGCCTGCTGTGCAGTCTGTTGCTGCTGTACATCATCGCCGTCTTCGCGCGCGTCATGTTCAGCTGGATCCCACTGTCGCCGGAGAGCCCGGTCACGGTGGTGCGGACGTGGCTGGTGCGTATCACCGAGCCGGTCATGGGACCTCTCCGCCGAGCCTTGCCGGCGGTTCGGCTCGGGCGCATGGCGCTGGATCTCTCGCCGATCGTGCTGCTCATCGGGTTGCAGGTGTTCCGGGCGGTCATCTGCGGGAGCTCTGGCGGTTAGGGATCATCGCCTGAAGGCTGGTACATTCCGCGCCATGGCGAGCCCAACTTCCCCTGTCGAGCCCCCCGACAAGGAAGGCGAGGGCTTGCTCGAGACGATCGGCGCACAGCTCGCGACCTTGGCGACGCAGATCTCCGAGATCGATCAACGCATGGCCAGTGTGGAGTCGGGGTCTCCATCGCAGCCCGTCGAGGTGCAGCTCTCACCCCAGACCGTCGCACAGATCGCAGATGCACTCGCAGCGCTGCAAGCTGCGGGCAGCCAGGCACTGGACGAAGCGTTTAAGACGGCGAGCGATGACCTGACCGAGGCGCTGTCGGGCCTTGTGCGCACCGAGATCTCCAAGACTCTTACCGAAGCCGGCTACACCGTCGAGGTCAGCGAGGCCTCCGGGGCCCCCGATGCCCCCGAGGTCACTGACATCGGTGAGGTCGCCGGCTTCGACGAACTCGACGAGGCAGCTCTGGCCCTGCCCGTGGCCGTCGCACCGCTCGCGACGAGCCCCGCTGACGCTGCGGAACAGCCCGAGACCGTCCCCGAGGTGATCGACGCTGCGCCGATTCGTGAGGCAGTCGACGACGTTGAAGATGACGCTGAGGGTCCCGAAGCCAGCTCAGACGGGCCGCCGCTCGCACTCGAAGAACTCGACGACCCGTTCTTGGATGCGCTGATCCGCAAGGAACCGCTCTCGGCCTAGCGGGCCGAGCCGGCGTACGGTCAGACGCGCGCGACGTCAACCTCGGGCACGCTGGTGCCCGGGAGCCACTCGATCTGCTGTGCGAGCACCGCCGCAGCCACCAGAGATTCATGATCTCGTATTGCCTCAAGGTGCGGGGGGCTCCAGCGGATCCTCAGATGGATCCGATCGGTGACGTCGAGCCCGGCTTCCTTGCGCGTTTGCTGCACCGTGCGGATCAAGTCTCGCGCCGCACCCTCCGCTTCGAGTTCGGGCGTGACGGCGGTATCGAGCACCACGACGAGCTGCTGGTCTTCCAGAACTGAAGTGGTGGCCCTCTCGGCAGGTTGCAGGCTCAACTGGTACTCGCCGGGGTGCAGCTCATGTCCGCCTGCGGCGACGCTGCCGTCGGCCGATGACTGCCAATCGCCGCTGCGAGCCGCAGCGAAGACCTCTTGGGCCGCGGCGCCCAGGCGTGGTCCCAACGCGGAGCCATTCGGCCGCAGGACATGCGTCGCGGCCGTGCCCAAGTCGTTGCTCAGAACCACCTCGGCAACATTGATCTCGTCTGCGAGCAGGAAACCGTAGGGCTCGAGCAACTCGGCACCCTCCCCGGCCACCGTGACGCGTTGCAGCGGCAGCCGTACCCGCAAACCGGCGTCTTCGCGCACCCGCAGCGCAGCCGAAGCGGCGGCCCGCACCGCATCCATGCGCTCGACCAGTTCGGGGTCGGATGGCAGCATCGCCGCGTCCGGCCAGTCGCTCAAGTGCACGCTGTCGCCGCCGGTCAGCCCGCCGTAGATCTCCTCGGTGATCATCGGCAGCAGCGGCGCCGCCATGGCGGCGAAGATTCTCAGCACCGTGTAGAGGGTGTCGAACGCGTCCCGGTCGCCGCTCGATGGGCCGTCACTAGCGGGCCCCTCGGCGGATGTCTCGCCCCAGAACCGTCCCCTGCTGCGGCGGATATACCAGTTGTTCAGCGCATCGATGAACGCCTGCAGCTCGGCGGCGGCCCCAGGCAGGTCATACGCATCGAAGCTGGCCGTGACCGATTCCAGCGTGGCCCGGGTCTTCGCCAGCAAGTACCGGTCGAGCACATCTGCGGAGTCGACACGGAACGTGGCCTCGTAGCCGTCTGCGTTCGCGTACAGCGTGAAGAACGCGTAGGAGTTCCAGATGGGGATCAGCACCTGGCGGGCGACCTCGTCGATGCCCGCGTCGGTGATCCGTGTGTCGCCGCCTCGGACGATGTTGGTGGCCATCAGGTACCACCGAAGAGCGTCAGAGCCCTGATTGGCGAAGATGTCGGTGGGTTCGGTGTAGTTCCGCAGCCGCTTGGACAGCTTGTTGCCGTCGGCAGCGAGCAGGATGCCGTGGCAGATCACGTTCTGGAATGCGGGCTGGCCGAACAGCGCCCCCGCCAGCACGTGCAGCGTGTAGAACCAGCCCCGCGTCTGGTTGATGTACTCCACGATGAAATCGGCCGGGAAGTTCTTCTCGAACCACTCTTTGTTCTCGAAGGGGTAATGCACCTGCGCAAAGGGCATCGAACCCGATTCGAACCAGCAGTCGAGGACCTCGGGCACACGCCGCATCGTCGAGCGGCCGCTCGGATCGTCGGGATTCGGGCGCGTCAACTCATCGATGAACGGCCGGTGCAGGTCAGCGGGCCGCACCCCGAAGTCCGCCTCTAGCTCGTCGAGGCTGCCGTAGACGTCGATTCGCGGGCAGTCAGGGTCGTCGCTCATCCAGATCGGGATCGGTGAGCCCCAGAACCGGTTGCGGCTGATTGACCAATCACGTGCCCCTGCCAGCCATTGGCCGAACCGGCCGTCGCGCACGTGACCGGGCACCCAGTTGATCTGCTGGTTGGTCTCGGCCAGCAGATCGGAGATCTCGGTGACCTTCACGTACCACGAGCTGATGGCCTTGTAGATGATCGGCGTGTCGGTGCGCCAGCAGTGCGGGTAGTTGTGCTCGTAGCTGTCGTGGCGCAGCACCCGGTCGCGCTGCTTGAGCTCGGCGATGATCTGCTGGTTTGCCTCGAACACGTTGAGGCTGGCCCACGGCGTCACCGGCTCGGTGAAGCAGCCCCGGTCGTCCACCGGCACGGCATCGCCGATCTCGATGCCGTTGGCCTCGCAGAGCGACTGATCCTCCTCGCCGAAGCCGGGCGCGAGGTGAACCACGCCAGTGCCCTCTGAGGTGTCCACGAAGTCTCCGGCGAGCACCCGGAACGCCTCGGTTCGATGGCCGAAGAAATCGAACATCGGCTCGTAGCTGCGCCCTGCCAGATCACCGCCGCTCAGCGTGCCGATCACCGTGTACGGCTCGAGGTCGGCGGCGCAGTGCTCGAGACAGTCAGCTGCAACCACGAAACGACCGCCGCCGAGCGCACCCGATTCGACGACCGCATAGGAGATGTCTGCCCCGACGGCGATCGCCAGGTTCGAGGGCAGCGTCCAAGGCGTCGTCGTCCAGACGAGCAGGCGAAGCGGCCCGGTTGTGATGTCTGGCCCGGTTGTGATGTCTGGGCCGGCTGTGTCGTCTGCATCGTGAAGCTCGAACCAGACCGTGATGGCAGGATCCTGGCGGGGCCTCGTGGCGTCATCGAGCCGAATCTCAAAGTTCGACAGCGGCGTCTCCGCGCCCCAGGAGTAGGGCATGACGCGAAACGCCTGGTACACGAGACCGCGATCCCAGAGCTGCTTGAACGCCCACATGACCGATTCCATGTAGGGCAGGTCCATCGTCTTGTAGTCGTCGTCGAAGTCCACCCAGCGTGCTTGGCGGGTGACGGTCTTGCGCCACTCGGCCGTGTAGCGCAACACCGAATCGCGGCAGTGGGCGTTGAAGCGCTCGATGCCGAAGTCGGTGATCGCAGCCCGCCCGCTCACGCCGAGCTCGCGCTCGGTCTCCATCTCGGCGGGCAGGCCATGGCAATCCCACCCGAAGCGTCGATTGACCCGATGACCGCGCATCGCCTGGTAGCGGGGGACGACGTCCTTCACGTACCCCGTCAGCAAGTGGCCGTGGTGGGGCAGCCCGTTCGCGAAGGGCGGACCGTCGTAAAAGACAAATTCGTCGTCCGCAGGCCGGTTGGCGATGGACGTCTCGAAGGTTTCCTCATCGTGCCAGCGCGCGAGAATCCGCTCCTCGATCTGCGGGAAGTTCGCTTGGGCAGGCACGCGTGGGTACACGGTGTCGACCGGCTCTCGCTTCACCAGCGCCTCCTGCAGGCTCTGTTTTCGTCCCGCCGAGAGTACGGGCTGGCCCACGAGCCGACCCACGAGACAGCGAGGGTACCCCTGAGGCATCGGAATCGACGGAGCCTCGATGTTCCGACCACATACCGAAGTGACGACCTAGAATGCCGCTTCGCCGCGGAGGGGAGGGGCCATGGCAACCGCGAAGAAGGCTTCCGCCCGCAAGGCCGCCGCGAAGAAGGCGCCAGCGCGCAAGAAGTCTGCCAACGCCTCCGGGGCTCAGACCTCTGCGAAGAAGGCCAGCGCCGCCGCCACGGCACCCAAGAAGAAGGCAGCGCCGCGCCGCAAGGTCACGAAGTCGCGATTCGGCGAGGTGTTTCTCGAAAAGCAGCGCCAGGCCCTGCTGGCCGAGCGCCGCCGCTATACCGCGCACGCCGAGCGGTACGAAGCCGAAGCCGAGCAGCTCGTCAACGAGCGCGAACCTGGTGATGTCCAGTTCGACGAGGAATCCGGCGAAGGGGATTCCATCGCCGTGGAGCGCGATCGGGCGCTGCAGATCTCAGCTCGCGAGCGTGAGGAAATCGCCGAAATCGACGCTGCATTGGCGCGTATCGAAGATGGCACGTACGGCATCTGTGTCATCTCGGGGAAGCCGATCCCCAAGGAGCGCCTCGAGGCCATCCCGCACGCTTCGATGCGGGTGGAGGTCAAGAGCAGTGGTCCGGCATGGCGCCGGCTCTGACGGGCACCAGCGGTTCGCACCCCGCCCGTCCGCTGCACGCAGCCGCGTGACCCGCAATCTCAGGGTCGTCCTCACCTCAGGGGTCATTCTCTGCGGGGACCAGATCACGAAAACGTGGGCCACTGCCGCGCTCGACGATCAGATCATCGACCTGGTGTGGACACTGCGCCTGCGGCTCGTTCACAACACGGGCTTCGCCTTTTCCGCAGGCAGCGGTTTGGGCCCGGTTCTGGCGATTGCGGCCATCGTCATCGTGGGCATGCTGTGGTACTTCCGGCGCCGTGTGCAAGGAGCGTGGGCCGGAATCGGTCTCGGCGCGATCATCGGCGGAGCGCTCGGCAATCTGGCTGACCGGCTGTTCCGCGGAGCAGCCTGGGGGCGCGGTGCCGTCGTGGACTTCATCGACCTGCAGTGGTGGCCGATATTCAACGTGGCCGACGCTGCCATTACCGTCGGGCTCGTCGTCGTGCTGTTTCATCTCTATCGCAGCGAGCGGCGCAGTGCGAGGGCCGCCCGAGAGGCGCCTGAGTGAGCGATCGACTGCTGAGTCTCGAGATTCCCGAATCATTGTCCGGTGAGCGGATCGACCGGGCGCTGTCGTTGCTGACCGGACGTTCCCGCTCCGACACGTCGAAGATGGTTGCCGAGGGTTGCGTGATGATCGACGGCGAGGTAGCTCGAGCTGGCTCGGTGCGGGTCGCGCCGGGTTCGAGGGTCGAGGTGACCGAGGTGCAGGCTGCAGCTCCGGTCCGTGAGCAGCACCGCGAGATCGCCTCGTTCGATGTCCTGCACGCCGACCGTGACCTCGTCGTGGTCGACAAGCCATCTGGAGTGGTCACCCATCCGGGCACCGGACACCCCCAAGGCACGCTCGCGGATGCCCTCGTCCAGCGGTATCCCGAGATGGCGGAGGTGGGTGAACCCGACCGGCCCGGCATCGTGCACCGGCTCGACCGCGGGACGAGCGGCCTCATGGTGTGCGCACGCAGTCCGGCGGCCTACGAAGGCCTGGTCGACCAGCTTGCGCGGCGGCAGGTCCGCAGGATCTATGCAGCGCTGGTGCGCGGACATCCGCCGTCGCCGACGGGCACGATTGACGCCCCGCTAGGACGGGATCGGGAACATCGCACGCTCATGGCCGTATCGGCCGAGGGTCGTGAGGCCCGTACGCACTACAGCGTCGTGGAGACCTATGTCCATCCCTGTGATGCAGCGCTGCTTCGCTGCGGGCTCGAGACGGGACGGACGCATCAGATCCGGGTGCATCTGGCCAGCATCGGGCTCCCGCTGCTCGGAGACCTGACCTACGGCGTCCCTGATCCATTCGGCATCGGCCGTCCGCTGCTGCATGCGGCCCAACTGACATTCCGGCATCCCGCTTCTGGTGCCGAAATGGGTTTCAGCGCACCGATGCCGAAGGATTTTGCCGAGGCGCTGGCAAGATTCGGCTCAGAAGCGTCGGCATTCCCGACGGACTGAGTCGCTCAGCGGCTGGGCGGCTCGAGCGGCTCGACGGCGGCCGCTGGCCAAGGCGCGAGTCCTCGGGCCACCTCCGCAACGGCGGCAAGGCTGTAGGAATCCAGCTCGGCGCGCATGCGATGGCCGACCGAGTCCCAGATTGCGAGCAGCACACATTGCCCTTCGTGATCGCAGGCGCCGTCTTGATGAGGCTGGCCGAAGTCGCCGAGGGCTATCGGTCCGTCGACAGCCCGCACGATCATCCCGATCGTGACGTCGGCTGGGTCGCGGGCCATCACGTAGCCGCCGCCGACTCCGCGCTTCGATCGAACCAGGCCGGCCCCCTTGAGCGCGAGCAAGATCTGCTCGAGGTACGGCTGGGGCAGCCCGGTGCGCTCCGCAATGTCGCGCACCGATGTCGGTCGGCCGTTGTCGTTGAGGACCAGGGACAGCAACGCGCGGCTTGCGTAGTCTCCCCGCGTCGAGACCGCCACGATGGCAGCGTAGCCCCGGCCGCGGCTGCGCCTATCGGCTCAGCCTCTGAGGGCCGCGCGGGTAGGTGCACCCGCGTTGGAGGCGGCAGAACCCTCTGCTCCCGCGATCCAGCAGGTCGCAACGTCGCAGAATCTCCTGCCGCCTCCAACGCTATGGCATCTGTGCCTACCCGCTCGAGTCCTTAGGGTCGGCGTCATGGAAGCCGTCGCCAGCGACCTCGGAGCGGACAGCGAGCCATTGGTCCTTGATCGCATCCTGCCGGCATACGACGGCCGCTGCATCACAGGCGTGGCGCCAGGTCTGCTCGCCGGCGTGGCAACCGAACTCATCGACGATGCGGTCGCTGCGGCGCGCACTGTCGTCCTGTTCGTCGTGGACGGGCTCGGATGGCACCAGCTGCGCCGCCATCGCTCATTGGCGCCGGCCCTTGCCGCAGCGAGCGACGCGACCTCGCCGGTCACCACTGTTGCTCCGAGCACGACCGCGACGGCCCTGACGTCGCTGGCCACGGGGGCGGCACCCGGCGAGCATGGGCTGGTCGGATATCGCGTCCGCACCCCGCTAGGTCTGCTCAATGCGCTTCGCTGGCGTGCTGGCGGGCGCGATGTTCGCATGGAGCTGCCGCCCGAGGAATTGCAGCCCGTCGACCCCTTCTGCGGTCAGCCGGTGGCGGTGGTGACACGTGCGGAGTTCCGCGACAGCGGGTTCAGCGCTGCACACCTGCGCGGCGGTTCCATGCGGGGATGGCGCGAAGTATCCGACATCGTGCAGCGTGTGCGGGGTGCGGTCGACGAGGGCTTTCAGCTCGTCTTTGCCTACTACGACACGCTGGACAAGGTTGCCCACGAGTTCGGCCTCGGCGACCGCTACCGGTCGACCCTCGCCACCGTTGAACGCCTCGCCGTCGCGCTGCGCAGCGAGGTCGGGGACGAGATCCCGCTGATCGTCACGGCCGATCACGGCGTCGTCGAAGTCGTCGAACCGCCGGTCATGATCGACGCGGAAGTCGCCGAATTCACCGGCGGCTGGTCCGGCGAAGCCAGAATGCTGTGGCTGCATGCTCGAACAGGTGCGGCCGCCGAACTCGTGGCTTGCTGCGAGCGCTACGCCGGCTTCGCCGAGGCCGCCCCCGTGGAGCAGGTGCTGGACGAACGGTGGCTGGGTCGCCATGTCACCGAGGCAGCTCGACGCCGGCTCGGCGATGTCGTGCTCGTGCCCCGGGGTCTGCAGGCGTTCACGATGCCCGACGAGGACCAGCCGCATCACCCGCTCATCGGTCGTCACGGAGGCCTGACGTCGGAGGAGATGCTGGTTCCCTTCGCGCTGATGTAGCCGGCCCCGAGCGGCCCGAGCGGCGCGGCCTCGCCACGTTTGCGCCAGTGTCTATGCGGGCAGGAGCACCCTGAGCCGGGGGCGATGGATTTCTCGCCAGATAGCATTTTGGTGGTGGTCGGCGATTCGGTTCAAGACCCAGAACAGGGTGAGCTGCTGGATGGCGGACCATTCACAGAAGACGACGTCGACGAGCCTTTCGTTCCTGAACCGGCGAAGCTCATGCGCATCGGCGGCATGATCCGCAAGCTGCTGGAAGAAGTCCGTCACGCGGAACTCGACGAAGCAGGTCGCGACCGCATGCGAGACGTGTATCACCTGTCGGTCGACGAGCTGGCGACTGCCTTGTCCGAGCCGCTCGCAGACGAGCTGAACCGCCTTGTGCTGCCATTGGACGACGACATCCCGTCGGGCCCTGAGCTGCGCATCGCGCAGGCTCAGCTCGTGGGATGGCTCGAGGGACTGTTCCACGGCATCCAGGCGGCGGTCTCGGCGCAGCAGATGATGGCCGAGCGGCAGTTGCGCAGCATGCGAGGCAACGCCCTCGAGGCGGGCAGCCAGCCGCAACAGCCTCGTGGGGCGGAGCGCGGCGGTGTCTATCTGTGATCGGGACGAAGTCGGCCGGCGGCAACCGCCGCACGCTTGGCATCGTCAGGCCTCCGGGTGCGCACGCGCATTGAACAAGCACTGAAGGATTGGATTGGCCGGCCACCGGAGGATCGGCCAGCAAGCATCGCAAGGGGCGAGAACCACATGGCGCTCGAGGTTGAGACAAAGGACTGCACGGCACTCAGTGATGCTGAGATCTCCGAGATGGCCGAACTGGTCAGCGGCGAGAACGTTCACTTCGACGTTGGGCATCTGTCCAAGCAGCGAGACGCCTGGGTGCTCGTCACCCACGTGCGAGACGGCACCAAGCTGGCCGCCTACGGCTTCTGCACGCTCGAGCGGGTCGGCGGCGATCCGACGGTGCTGATGGGTGCCGGCGCCACGCGGCGTTCCGCCCGCCGCGACAGCGCGTTGCGGTCGATGATGACCGATCAGCTTCGGCGAGCCGTTCTGGCGTTCCCCGACGAGGACGTGCTGGTGGCGTGCCAGATGGCCGACGCTGCAGCCTTCACGGCGTTCAAGCCGCTTGATCGGGTGGTGCCGCGTCCGGGCTACGAGCCCAACGGCGAGGACCGCGCATGGGGACGTCGGCTGGCGAAGCGCTTCGACGTGCAGGGCGAGTACAAGGCTCGCGAGTTCAAGGTGTACGGAGACGGCGGGCCGTCGTTCGTGCTGAACCACACCGCTCCCCGGCCCGAGAAGCTCGATCCGACACTGATCGACATCTTCGACGGATTCGACACCGCGAACGGCGACGCACTCATCGCGTTCGGATGGGCCAGCCGCGAAGACCTCGCGAAGCTGCTGTAGCGCTCTGGACCCTGCGGGTCTGGGGCTGAGCTGAGCACGTGCGCTGGTGACCGGAGCCTTCAGCGAACTCGCCCGCAGGCGACGGATGACCCGGCATTTCCTGGCCGATCCCGTCGACGAGCCGCTGCTCGCACATGTGCTCGACGCCGCTCGGCGGGTCCCCTCGGCCGGTAATGCCCAGGGTTTCGACTTCGTCGTGCTTCATGGCCCCGACGAGACAGCGCGCTACTGGGACGCCGCGATGCCCCCAGACCGGCGGGAGGGCTTTCGGTGGGCAAGCCTGCTCACCTGCCCGGTGCTCGTCACTGTTTGGGCGGATCCCAGCGCGTACGTCGAGCGATATGGCGAACCCGACAAAGCACCAACTGGCCTCGGCAGCGACGCTGGGGCGTGGGCGACGCCGTACTGGACGGTGGACTCAGCATTTGCGGCGATGGCACTGCAGTACGCCGCTATCGACGAGGGCCTCGGCGTGCTCTTCTTCGGGATGTTCGAACACGCCGATGCGGTCGCGGGCGCCCTCGGGGTTCCCGCGTCGCACCAGCCGATCGGCGTGATTGCCGTGGGATGGCCGGATCGATCCGCGGAGGCTGCGGGCGGGCATGCGGCCAGTGAGAAGCGCCCGCGACGCCCGCTGTTCGGCGCCGAACCGGACCCCGCCGCCGAAGGCACCGTTGCCGACCGGCCCGTGGTGCACCGGGGCCGCTGGCTAGGTCACTGATAAGTTTCTGCGCGACGGCGGTGCTGAGATGGTGCAGGCCGGAGCATGTGGCTCGACGCGGGAGGATCGCTGAAGTGGCCGACGAGAGCGCGCCGAACAATGACCCACCGAGCCAGATCTCGATGGTGGAATACCTGCACCTCGGCAACGACCCTCACCTGGTGGCCAACGTCTGCGATGCGTGCGGGGTCACCTACTTCGATCGACGCAATGCCTGCGCGGCGTGCGGGGCGCGGGAATTCACGGCGTCACGGCTCGCCAACACCGGTTCGGTACGGACCTTCACCATCGTGCACCGTGCAGCTCGGGGAGTACCTGCGCCGTACGTATCCGCTGTCGTGGATCTCGACGGGGGCGGTCGTGTCAAGAGCAACATCATCAACGTCGAGCCCGAGCCCTCCAAAGTGACACTCGGGATGCGTGTTCGTCTCGCCACCTATGTGACCGCGACAGACGACGACGGCGTCGAAGCAGTCGCCTTCGGCTACGAGCCTGAGGCCGCGTGAATCTCCGCCCCGGCAACCACCACAGCATCTGACCTGAGCACCATTCACCAAGAACCAGATCACCGAAAGAGAGCAGCCATGAGCAACCAAGATCCCGTCTGGATTCTCGGGACATCCATGACCAAGTTCGGTCGCTACGCCGACAAAGACCTGATCGACCTCGCCGCACAGGCTTCGCTCGGGGCGCTCGATGACGGCGGGGTGACCATGGCGGACATGGACGTGCTGGCCGCAGGCTGTCTGTACGAAGCGAATGGCGGCGTCGGCCAGCGCCTTCAGAAGCAGATCGGGCAGACCGGCATCCCCGTTTTCAACGTGGCCAACGCCTGCGCCACTGGCGCTACGGCAGTCCGCACCGTGATGATGGCGATCAAGGCGGGCGAGGCGCAGATGGGCCTCGCAGTGGGTGTCGAACAGATGGGCAAGATGGGCATGCTCGGTGGCGATCGGGCCGCCCGCTCCGACAAGCAGGTGTTCGAGCGCAAGGGTCGCTTCGGCTCCGTGGTGGGCGTCGAAGGCCGCCTAGGCACCAACATGATGCCCGGCGTCTTTGCGCAGGCCGGCATGGAGTACGCCTACGAGAACGACGGCGTCGGTTTCGAGCAGTTCGCCAAGGTGGCGCAGAAGAACCACGAGCATTCGACGCTGAACCCGCTGGCGCAATACCGCAAGGCATTCTCGCTGGACGAGGTGATGGGCTCCGAGGTCATCGCCTACCCGAACACCCTGCTGATGTGCTGCCCGACTGGCGACGGCTCGGCGGCGGTCGTGCTGGTCTCCGACGAGAAGCTGAAGACGCTGTCTCGCGAGCAGCAGCGGCGAGCCGTCAAGGTCTCGGCCTCGGTGCTGACCTCAGATCCGTGGACCGAGGGCTGCCAGGTGCAGCCGGATGTCAACACGCTGACGCGTAACGCTGCCGACGAGGCGTACGAGGCCTCTGGCGTCGATCCGGCAGATCTCGACCTCGTGGAGCTGCACGACTGCTTCGCGACCGCCGAGCTGCGGCACTACGACAACCTGCGACTGTGCGAGCCAGGCGGCGCCGGCGAGTGGATCGACAAGGGCGGTCCGTGGCGCGACGGGGAGATCCCGGTCAACGTGTCCGGCGGGCTGCTGTCGAAGGGGCACCCGATCGGTGCGACAGGGGTGGCCAATCTGTTCGAGGTTGCCACCCACGTACGAGGCGAAGCCGGCGACCGTCAGGTGCCCGACGCCAAGGTCGGCCTGGCCCACGTGATCGGCCTCGGTTCGAGCTGCGGAGTGCACATCCTGGAGCGCTCCGGCCTCTAGCCCGAACGGCGAGAAATCCGTTGGATGCTGGCACGAGTGCGTCGCTACGTTCGCGCGAGGGCCAGCCTCTCCGGGTGTGAAGCGCCTTCTCGGACTCGGCCACCACCCGGCTGAGGCTGGCCTCTTCGATCAGCGTACTTCGTCGAGTTGGGCAGAGACGTTCAGTTATTGAATGCTTCGAGCGTGGGTGTCAGGTCGTCGAGGTACCGCAGTGTCTCGTCTGCTGAGGGCAGGTCGAAGTTCACGGGCGTGAACACGAACTGGCTCACGCCGGCGTCGGCGTAGGCCTCCAAGCGGTCCAGCCTGGGCCTGCCCCAGATGTAGAGCGTGATCGGGATGTCATTGGCATCGTCGCGGCCCGCCTCGGCTGCCAGCCGCCGGAATCGCTCGATGCCGCCCGTGACGTCGGGCTTGCCGGTGACGTTCATGACGCCGACGTCGATGGGGCACCATTCGTCGGCGTACTCCGCTGCATGCTGGATGCCGAGTGGCCCGGCATTGCCGAGCGCTACCGGAACTGCACCGTTTGCCGGCTTGGGATAGATCCACGACTCGCAGTGAGCGTCCCAGCGGCCGTCGTGGGCCGGCACCGGGTCGTTCTCCCAGATCGATCGCATGGCTGCGACGCGCTCTCGCATGGCGCCATAGCGCTGGCGGAACGGCATGTCGGGCCGATGATCGGCCAGTTCCTCGCGGTTCCAGCCGACGCCGATACCGAGCACGACGCGACCGTCCGACAACACGTCGGCTGAGGCCACGGTGCGGGCGAGGTCGATGAGGTCGTGCTGCAGGATGAGGCAGATACCGGTGCCGAGCTTGATCGTCGACGTGCGTGCGGCTGCGACGCCGATGGAGACGAACGGGTCCATCATGTGGAGGTAGGTGCCTGGCAGTTGGCCGCCGTTGGGGTACGGGCTCTCGCGAGACGTCGGGATATGAGTGTGCTCGGGGTACCAGACCGAGTGGTAGCCCCGTTCTTCGAGTTCTTGGGCCAGATCGCCTGGATCGATGCCGCCGTAATGGTTGCCAGTGAGATACCCAAATTTCATGGCGCGCAGCCTAAGAGGCTGAGCCGATAGGCGAAGCCGTGGCCCGAGCGGCCCGTGAGCGACAGCGAACAAGAGCGGGAAACAACTGGTGCGACAGCGGGAAGGTTCAACTATCCGCGCACCTTCTTAGGAGCCGCAGCGGGTGCGTGCGCCCGCTGCGGGAGCGGCATGACCCTCTGCTCCCGCGATCCAGCAGGTCGCAACGTCGCAGAGTCTCCTGCCGCTCCCACAGCTATGGCATCTGGGCGCTATCCGTTGAGGCATTCAGCCGCGGCCGACCAGGGGCATGCCGTTGGCCATGACGGTCATGGTGAGCACGTTGGTGTCGGCGGGCAGCTCTGCCATGTACAGCACGGCTCGGGCCACGTCGTCGACGTCCATCAAGGGTTCGGCTCGGATGCTGCCATCGGCTTGGGGGACGCCCGTGGCCATCGGAGCAGTCAGGGGCGACTCTGCGTTGCCGATGTCGATCTGCCCGACGGTGATGCCATGATCCCGCCCCTCCAGCGACAGGGCCTTGGTCAGCCCGGTGATCGCATGTTTCGTCGCCGTGTACGGGGACGAGTGCGGCCGAGGCGTCTGCGCTGACACGGACCCGTTGTTGATGATCCGCCCGCCTGTGGGCCGCTGGCGCTTCATCTGGGCGAACGCTGCACGGGCACACAGCCACGAGCCGGTCAGGTTCACACCGACGGTGGCCATCCAGTCGGCAATCGGCAGCTCATCCACCGGCACGGGACGGGTGCCCATGCCGGCGTTGTTGAACAGCAGGTCGACTCTGCCGAAACGGTCTGTGGCTGCGGCAAAGAGTGCATCAACCTGCTCGGGAACCGAGACGTCGGCGGTGACGGGCACAGCCTCGCCGGTGCATGCGTCCACCACCTCGTCGAGCAGCTCACGGCGGCGCCCACACACGACCATCTGCCAACCGGCCTCCGAAAGTGCGAGCGCGCACGCTCGACCGATGCCGGTTCCGCCGCCGGTCACGATCGCCACCCGGTCATATGGACGCGATTCGGTCATCTGCCGCCTCCCTGGCTTGCCGGACGGGCAGTGCCGCCAGATTTCTGTTGCCGCTTCTGAATGTTCGCCCATTCGTCACGCAGCCCCACAGTGCGGTGGAACAACGAGGTCAGCTCGCCGTCGGCGCAGAAGTAGCCGAGGCGCTCGAATTGCACCACTTCACCGGGAGAGACATCGGCGATGGCGGGCTCGGCGACGCCGGCGCACAATTCTCGTGAGTTCGGATGCAGATCATCGAGGGGATCGTCGGTGCGCTCGCCCGGAAGCTCGGCATCGAAGAGCCGTTCGTACAGAGCGGCTTCGATCGGCACGGCGTGGTCGGCGCTGACCCAGTGGATGGTGGCCTTGACCTTGCGACCGTCTGGGGCCTGGCCGCCCGAAGTCTCGGGGTCATAGGTGCAGTGCACTTCGGTGACGTGCCCGTCGGCGTCGGTCACAGCGTCAACACAGCGAACGAAGTAGCCAGCACGCAGCCGCACCTCGCGGCCTGGCGTGAGCCGGAAGTACTTTGGCGGCGCTTCCAGCCGGAAGTCCTCGTGCTCGATCCACAACGTCCCGCTGAATGGCACTTGGCGGGTGCCCGCCGATGGATCTTCCGGGTTGTTGACCGCCTCTCGATACTCGGTGACCGGCGTCCCGTCGTCGCCGGTGGGCCAATTGGTGATCACCAGCTTCAGCGGCCTCAATACAGCCATGCGCCGTGGGGCCGTCGCGTTGAGCTCGGTGCGTACGAACGACTCCAGCAGCTCCGGGGCGTGGCGGCTGTTGGTGCGTGCCACCCCGATGAACGCGCAAAACTCCCGGATCGCTGAGGGGGGATAACCACGTCGGCGCAGCGCTCGCAGCGTCGGCAGCCGGGGGTCGTCCCAGCCGTCGACATATCCGCCCTCCACGAGACGGCGCAGGATCCGCTTGGACGTGATCGTGCGGGTCAGCTCCAGGCGGGCGAACTCGGTCTGATGCGGGCGGTCGCCGTCGTAACCCAGATCGGCCAGCGGCAGGTGCTCCAGGTACCAGTCGTACAGCGCACGGTTGTCGCGGAACTCCAGCGTGCACAGCGAATGGGTGACGCCCTCGATGGCATCGCTCTGGCCATGTGCCCAGTCGTAGGTGGGGTAGATGCACCAGCGATCGCCGCTGCGGTAGTGGTGAGCATGGCGGATGCGGTACATCACCGGGTCGCGCAGCTGCATGTTCTCGTGCTGCATGTCGATGCGGGCACGCAGCACGCGGCTGCCTTCGGGATGCTGGCCGGCAGCCATCTCGCGGAAGAGGCGCAGGTTCTCCGGGGCCGGCCGGGCGCGGTGCGGGCTCTCGGTGCCTGGGCGGCCGAAGCCTCCCCGCCCCGCCGAGATGGTCGCTGCGTCCTGATCGTCGACGTAGGCCAGACCCCGCTCGATCAGATGCTCAGCCCACTCGTAGAGCTGTGCGAAGTAGTCCGATGCGTAGCGGATCTCGTCGGGCTCGAAGCCGAGCCACCGCACGTCGTCGACGATGGCGTCGACGTACTCGGGACTCTCGGTTGCGGGATTGGTGTCGTCGAATCGCAGAAAGCAGCGGCCGCCGAATTCGGAGGCCACGGTGAAGTCCAAGCAGATCGCCTTGGCGTGCCCGATGTGGAGATACCCATTCGGTTCCGGCGGGAAACGGGTCTGGACCCTGCCGTCGAAGCGGTGCGACCCCAGGTCGTCGACGACCTGATCGCGAATGAAATCGCGCCCGCCGCCATCGGGCGACTCGCTCGGGGAGGCGGCAGCGCTGGCGGGCCCGGTTCGCTCAGGCACGGGACCTCAGGCTGCGACGGTGACGTGGGGAGGCGGCCAGACACCCGCCACGATGCCGGTCTCCACCAGGTAGCCCGTGATGCGCTCGAGCCGTTCCAGAAGTGCGGCGAGATCGCCTGGCGGCAACGCATCGGCCGCAGCTGACGACAGCCGGTCGGTGTCGTGTTCGACGGCTCGGCGCGCAGCGTTGCCTTCGGGCGTCTGCTCGCCCTCAGCAGTGATCCATCCCCGATCAATGAGCCGGCGGCACGCCGCGTCCCACTCCTCGGCACTCCAGCCGCGGATCTTCTGGATGGTGGCACCGTTGCCATGGCCACCGGTGGTCATCATCACGTGGCACTCGACGGGGTCGAGGTCACCGGCGGCGAGGGCGATGTTGTGGGCGTCGAAGCGGAACTCGCGCAGCAGCGTGCAGCCGTGCCAGAGGTCCATGACGTCACCGCCGCCGGTGCTGTCGCTCGGCCACGGTTCCGATGCCCAGCCCGCATACAGGGGGCGTGCACCGATGGGCAGATCGCCTGCGAAGCTGCGCAGCGCAGCCGCCGCCGCCCCGATGTCGTCGGGGTCTGGGTACTCGCCCAAGGCCCGCTGCATCGACGCCGTCGTGAACTCGAGCTGGCGGGCACGAACGGCGTCGGGTTCCATGATGTCCCAGCAGCCCGGCACTGCTCGTTCCACCATGCGCGGGGCGAAGTTGTAGAACACCGCGGTGACGGTCGCAGCGCTGGCCCGGCCCATGGGGGCCGAGCGGTACGCGAAGTAGGCATGCCACCAGCCCTTGAAGCCGTCGTCGTTGAATCCGTAGATCTCGGGTGAGTAGTACGCGACGGTGTGGATGGGCTCGACCGTGCGGCCCATCCGCCGGATGGGGCTGCGGCGGTCTTCGGTGCGTGGAATCTCACCCATGGGGAACTCCTCGGCTGCACGACGCGGTGCGATCTAGGCGGGCGTCCGCTGCCCGGGTTCGGGCAGCGCCGGTTGGGCCGCTGGCGGTCGGCGCAATGGTATGGCGCGCTCGGCCCTGCCGCAGTGCCGAACCCTCATCGAAACCTTCGTTGAGCCCCCGCGAGCGGGCGAAACTACGGTTGCGCACATGACCGTTCACGGAATGCAGCACGAAGCCAGCGTGGAGATCGCAGCCACGCCCGAGGCTGTGTACGCCTTGGTGTCCGACGTGACCCGGATGGGGGAGTGGAGCCCCGAGAATGTCGGGGCCGACTGGACCAGCGGCACGCCGGGCGCGCAAGGTGCGACCTTCGACGGGCACAATCGACTCGGCGAGCGTGAGTGGAGCGTCTCCTGCGCCGTCACGGCGGCCCAATCCCCGGTGTGTTTCGAATGGGTGACCTGGCCAGACAACCCCGAGGGCCCCTTCGTGCGCTGGACCTACCGTATGGCGCCCAACGATGCGGGAGGCACGTTGCTGAGCGAGGTCTGGGACGTCCTGGTGCTGCCGCCCACGCTGCGACATCTGAACTCAGAGCAGTTGGCAGCCCGGGTCGACGTCGTGCGTGCGGGGATGGCCGCAACCCTCCAAGCCATCAAGACAGCCGCAGAGTCCTAGCGCAACGGCGTTATGCGGGTACTTCGTCGTACCAGTCGTTGGCGTGGTGCAGGAGGTAGTCGCAGATCTTGGTGCACAGGTCGAACGGGCCGCACATGTCGTCTTCGCCCTGCAGCAGCGCCTGGAGCGACAGTTCCCGGCGGGCGACGATCATCAGCGTCCGTCTCGCCGGGTCGGTCACCGAGGTGAGGGAGTCGATGGCGGACACCTCCACCGGCAGGGTTGTGCCGCCCAGACCCGCCAGGTCGGTGGCCAGCACCAGCATGTCGGGGCTGTGGTCCAGCGGCGGCAGGGCCCACGTGAAGATCAGGGGCAGCCAGAATTCGTCGGGAGGCAGATCGTTCTCAGGCGTTGCCCACAGCACGTCCTCGAACGACAGCATCGTGCGCGGGTCGGCTTCGAGCGTGAGGTGCAGGTCGAGCGGGCCGCCGCAGGCTTCTGCGGGGTGCAGATCGACCTCCCACGTCTGACGGAGGCTGTAGGTCTCGATGAATTGGCGCTCGTCATGGATGTGGAAGCCGTGCGCGTGCGCATGGTCCTTCAGGCTTGCCACGTAGCCGGTGATGTCGATCGCTGCCATCGGGGCGCTCCTCTTGGGGCCACGGAACGATGCGCGGAGGCTATAGCCCGGAGCGCCCCGGTTCGACCGAATTGCAGTCAGCGATTGGGGCCGGCGCAAGCAGCCAACTACTGTGCGCCCGATGCGGTCCGATGCGCTGGCCAACTCGGTTCGACAGGACGAGGCCCGAAGGCGGCGCTGTCGGGGCTGGTACGTGCAATGACCGCTGCCGGCACTGAGTGGCTGGGCCTGCTGCGAGAAACTGCCGACGCGGTTCAGGCAGCGCTCAGCACGTTCGACCGCTGGCACGACGGAGGTGACCGTCCCGATCAGTACGCGCTGGACCAGGTGGCCGACGCAGCAGCACTCGGCGTCCTCGACGAGGCGGGTGTGGCTGTACTCAGCGAGGAGTCCGGGCTGCGTGCGGGCAGCGGCCCCGCCCGCGGCAATGGCAGCGAAACGGTCATCGTGGATCCGGTCGACGGCTCCACCAATGCCTCCCGTGGCATCCCGCACTACAGCATCAGCCTCTGTGCCGTCGACGGGCTCACACCGGTAGCGGGTCTCGTGCGCCACCTCGTGTCTGGCGAGGAATTCACGGCCACAGCCGGCGGCGGTGCACACCGGAACGGCCGGCCGATCGGCCCCAGCGGTCAAACGAGCGGCGAGCGGGCCATCATCGGCGTCTCAGGACGTCCCAGCCCCGACATGCCGGTGTGGCAGGTACGGGTGCTCGGCTCGGCAGCGCTGGATCTGTGTGCGGTCGCCTGCGGCCGCCTCGACGGCTACATCGACCTCAACTCCAACCACGGCGTCTGGGATTACGCCGCAGGCATCCTGATCTGCGACGAGGCAGGAGCATGGATCGGCGAGGCCGGCGACAAAGAACTGTTCCACCTCAGCCACAGCGAGCGCCGAGGGCCCATCGCCGCCAGCACAGCGCAGCTTGCGAGCTTGCTCGACGGCTCCGGCCAGCGGGACCGCCGGTAGCCTGCGAGACCGGGCCGACGGGGGCGCTTAGCTCAGCTGGCGAGAGCACCTCCCTTACAAGGAGGGGGTCGCAGGTTCGAGTCCTGCAGCGCCCACCCCAGCGCCCCGGCGGGTGCGCTCAGTAGATGCGGGGGATGATCCGGTAGGGCACTCGCCGCCGGTACTCCGCCCATTTGTCAGGGCCGTATTTCTCTGCGCAACGCTTGTCATCGTCCATCTGGCGGTAGGTGAACAGAGCGAGGACGTAACCGAAATAGACCCACGCCCAAAGGTTGCCGAGGTAGCCCCAGCTCAAGGCGAGGGCCAGTCCGTAGAAGCCCTCGCCCAGGTAGTTGGGATGCCGGGATGCGCCCCAAAAGCCGCTGCACAGGATCTTGCGCTCGCCGGCCTCGATGATTTCTGGCCTGATGCCCAGGAAGGCGCGCTCAGGCCATCGCTTAAACGTGTACTTCTGCATGTTGGCGCCACGGCTGATGCACCAGCCCGCGACGAACAGCACTGGCGTCACGATCAGCCAGAGATACCGCCAGGCGCCTGCGTGCGAGGGGTCGGCATGCGCGGCCATGCCCCACATCGGGATGATGAACATCCAGCCGTAGACGATCAGCGCCCCCCAGAACATCTTGAAGCCGAGGCGCTCGTAGATGACGTCGTAGGTGTAGAGCTGCACTCGTTCGAACACGAAGTAGTCGAACACGTAGAACGTGAAGAACGCAGCGAAGAGATAGGCGCCCGGATTCGGGTCGTCGAAGTTGTCGTAGTGCCAGACCGCGCCGGAGAAGGAATTCAGCGACAGCATCGTGCCGCCGACGATGTAGAAGTACATCTTCAAGTCGATGCGGTCGTTGAAGAATTGCATCTCTTGGGCGCGCCCGAACCAGCACGCCAGGAACTTGCTGCGAACGTCTCCCTCGGGCTGGCTGAACACGGCAATCAGCGTCATGATGACGGCCAGCACCGTGCCGCCGGCGACGGCGTACAGCGATGAGCGGTAGAACCAGTCGCGCGGCATGCCGGTGAGCTCGAACCACCACAGCACCTGGGCCACTACGAACACGAGCAAGCCGTTGAGCCGGTAGCTGCGGGGCTGGCCGGTCTTGCTGTCGACGACGTAGCCGGGGACGCGCTTTCCGGGCAGCACCATCTGCAGCACGAAGAAGGCGACGAACACGAACAGCGGTGTGAGAAACCCCAGCACCGCCTCGCCCGCAGTCAGCTCGACCAAGTGCTCTATGCCGAGCCATTCGAACATCGCTGGCTTCCTTTCCGCTGCCGGGGCAGCCGACCGCCTCTAGAAGATGCCCGGGATGATCCGGTAGGGAACTCGGGCCTGGTATTCAGCCCACTTCTCTTCGCCGTACTTCTCGGCGCATTGCCTGTCGTCCTCGAACTGGCGAGGAACGAAGAAGGTCACGATCATCACCACATATGTCCAGGACCACAGGTTGGTGAAGTGCCCGAATACCAGCGCCATGGAAATTCCGTACAGGCCTTCGCCGAAGTAGCCGAAGTGCCTTGCCTTGCCCCAGAACCCGCTGCACAAGATCTTGCGGTCGCCGGCTTCGATCACCTCCGGCTCGAAGATGCCGAGGAACTTCCGCTCAGGCCAGCGCTTGAACGTGTACTTCTGCATGTTCGAGCCGCGAGAGATCGTCCAGCCCACCAGGAACAGTGCGGCGCAGCCGATCAGCCAGAAGTACATCGGTCCGCCGGAGAATCCCGGATCGGCAACGGGCGCCAAACCCCACAGCGGCAGCACGAACATCCAGCCCCATACGAAAGGCCCGCCCCAGACGAGCTTGAATCCGACGTTCTCGTGGATGAGGTCGTAGGTGTAGAGCTGCACCCGTTCCCACACGAAGTAGTCGAAGACGTAGAAGGAGTTGATGGCGACGTAGAGGATCAAGCCGGGGTTGACATCGTCGACTGCGTCGATGTGCCACGCCGCCCCGGACCACGCGTTGAGCGACAGCATCGTGCCGCCGACGATGTAGAAGTACATCTTGAGGTCGAAGCGGTTGTTGAAGAACTGCATCTC
>LXNI01000614.1_pt1 | contig 39438 bp, 41 predicted proteins | sample 809091 | NCBI WGS metagenome assembly LXNI01 (sample SAMN04870527, study PRJNA318959) | sponge metagenome | biome: 01000161; feature: marine sponge reef; material: water | host: Sarcotragus foetidus | place: Greece: Milos, Mediterranean Sea | collected 2013-05-29 | depth 5-7 m
TCAAAAGGTGGCTAGTCGGCGGAGCTGCCGTTGCGGCGCAACCGGATGGCTGACAGAATGTCGGCGCGGCAGGTGGCGTAGGTCTCGGCGTTCACCTCCTGGCCGAACACCATCAGGCGGGCCTGCGGGTTGAGGTTGCGCAGATGATCCTCGGCTACCGACAGCATCCCGCCGGTGCCGCAGGCCGGGTCGAGCAGCGTCTTCACCACGCCGGGCTTGGTGAGCAGTTCGTCATCTTCCCGGAACAAGAGGTTCACCATCAGCCGGATCACCTCTCGGGGGGTGAAGTGCTCACCCGCGGTCTCATTCGAGAGCTCGGAGAACTTCCTGATCAGCTCCTCGTAGAGGTAGCCCATGTCGAGGTCGGACACTGACTCGGGGCTCAGGTCGAGATCGGCGAACTTCGACACCACCAGGTACAGCAAGTTGCGGTCGTCGAGTCGGTCGATCTGCACGTCGAAGTTGAACTTGTCCACGATGTCGCGGGCCGACTCGGAGAACCCCGCGATGTAATTGCGCCGGTTGGCGGCCACGTTGTCGGGATCGCCGAGCAGCGTTGCGAAGGTGTGCCGGGAGGTGTTGAAGAACGGGTAGCCAGCGAACTTGGCCAAGAGCGGATCGCGGTTTTGGAGCGTGTCGGGCAGCCGCCCCACTGCGGCCAGCACTTCCTCTTTGGTGGGCTCTAGCACGCAGTCCAACCGGCGCAGCACCGTCAGCGGAAGTATTACTCGGCCGTACTCCGACGGCTTGTACACACCGCGCAGCAGGTCGGCCACCGACCAGATGAACGATGCGTGGTTGTTGATTGTCTCGCTCTGCATCTGACTCCAGCTAGGCCCTCGAAAGGGCAGGGAAGCTCAACCGGTATTGACAGCGAGTGGAGTGTAGGTCATCTCAGCTTTGGCGAAACTCTTGGAGGCCCTCGGATGGGGTCCAGGTCTCGATCAGCAGTTCTTGGCCCTCGACGCGGGTCAGCGTGGCGCGGGTGATGTGGGCGGTGAACAGGGCCATCGTGTCGTGGGGGTTGTCCATGGGCATCCGGTGACCGGCTGTGAACAGGTCAACTTCCTCGGGGGTTGCCGCCACCGCTAGGCCGTCTATGCGGGCATCGCCGAGCAGCAACTCTTCGGTGTCCGGCGAGCTATGCAGCGAGAACCTCGGGTCGCGTAGCAAATCCGCCGCCTTGCGCGAACCCGGCGTCATCCCCAGCCACAGATGCCCGTCTCGGATCGGCGCCTCCATCCCCGACAGCCGAGGCGACCCATCCCGCCGCAGCGTGGCCATCACCGCATGGATATGGCTCTCGAACCGCAACCTGATCCGCTCGGCCAACTCGGGGGCCTGCTCTTCTAACGACTTCCAGGCAAATGGCATCGCCGCGCCCATCAGTGCTGCGGAATTCATCTCAGTCGCCACCTCTAGACATAGGTGCTCAACTAGACCGCGGACGGAAGGACTAGTAGGGCTTCCTGGCCGTTCGCACCAAATTCGGCGATCACGTCCCGATGCCGCTGGAGGACATCAAGGACTTCGGCATCACGCGGGAGTTGCAAGACGCCGCTCGCGCAGCGCAGCAAACTCGATGGCGGCTAGGACATGCTGCTCGCTCAACTCAGGGAAGTCGCCAGCTATCTCTGACGGCGTCATTCCCGCGGCCAAGTAGTCCAGCACATCGTAAACCGCTATCCGCGTGCCAATGAAGCAAGGCTTGCCGCTGCGAACACCGGCCCGCGTCTCAATCACCGTGGTGAGCTCCACAAGAAGAAGCATATCCAGCAAGCCGGATGCAACGAAACGACATCCCCTGAGATCGGGCAGGCTGATGGCGCGAGATGAAGGGCACGCCAGCTCCGGTCAAATGTGTCACTGGCGTCAATAAGGTTGTCCTGTGTAGTTGCAGCGAGCTTCGCACGGGTGCCGCATGAGAGTTGCTTGCGTGTTGGTGACCCATCTGCGGGCGAAGGTGGAGATGAGCCGGCATCGCCATCTGGCCGACAGGCCCGTGCTGATCGTCGACGGCGATCCGTCGACGGCGAGGACTTTGGTGGTCGATCACTTCCCCGCCGCGGTTGGGGTGAGGGAGGGCATGACCTTGGAGGAGGCGATGACCCGTCACCCGAACGCCGTCGCGCTGGATGCCGACGAGCCTTACTATCGCCAGGTCTTCGACTGCGTTCTCACCGCTTTGCATGGAGTCGCCAACCGCGTGGAGAAGGCTGAGCTCGGCACGGCCTACGTCCGGTTAGACCGCCTGGAACGGCTGTACGGCAGTGAGGCGGAAGCTGTGTCCGCGCTGTTGAATGCGGTTCCCGCCGAGCTGTACCCCCGCGTTGGGGTAGCAGATGCCAAGTTCCCCGCCTTCGTCGCGGCCCGGACGTGCTCGGGGTCGGGCGTCTCCCGGGTCACCGACGACATGAGAGCCTTCCTCGCCCCGCACACCATCGACCTGCTGCCTGTCTCGACCAGCGTGAAGAACGACATGCACCGCTTCGGCCTAGACACGATGGGCGCCGTTGCCTCGATAAGCGGGCATCTGCTCGCCGACAGGTTCGGTCCTGAAGGCGAACGGGCATGGTCACTGTGCAACGGCATCGACGACACCCCTGTCATGCCCCTTGCGTTTGAGGAGCCGGTGGTCGAGCGCACCTCGCTGTCCTTCCACTCCTCGTCTATAGAAGCTCTGTTGGTGGCGGTGGATTCCCTTTTGCAACGGGCATTCGCAAGGCCGGATGTGAGGGGTCGCCACGCCGGGTCGGTGCAGCTTCTCTGCGCGGCGCCGGGCTGGCCGATGTGGGAGCGCAATGTCAGTTTCAAGCAGCCGGTCAGCATATGGGAGCGGGCCTCCGAATTGGTCCGGCACCGGTTGGAGGCCGATCCGCCCCGTCGTCCGGTCGAAGACGTGACCCTCACCTTGTCGGACTTTACCGGCCAGTCGGTCGCCCAGCTGACGCTGCTGAAGGACGCTCGCCGCGACCGGCTGGGTCGGCTGGTGGAGGCCGACCGCAGGCTGCGGCCGCTGATGGGAGGCGGCCATGCCCTGTACCGGATTGCCGGGGTGGCGCCGTGGCATCCGGTGCCGGAGATGCGGTTCCTCCAGATGCCCATCGACCCGTCGGCCCAGGACATCATCAGGCCGTTGCTGACGCCGAGGCCGGTGGACGTGCGCGAGAACGCCGACGGCGAGCCGCGGTCGTTGCGGGCGGGCCGGCGCTGGACGGAGGTGGCCCGCATCGACGACCGGTGGACATTCGACCTGTGGTGGCTCCCCAAGCCGGTGGCCCGCTCCTACTACCGGGTCGACCCCGGCGACGGGCAGCTGATCACCCTGTTCCGAGACTGCGTCGAGAGCCGCTGGTATCGACAGAGCGTCTGATTGCGAGCTGCTGGATTGAGGACTGGACGGCTGACTGGATGAGCGACTTCTGATGGCGAACTGGGTGGAGCTTCGGGCCAAGAGCTTCTTCTCCTTCGGGGAGGGGGCGTCGCATGCCCACGAGCTGCTGGCGCAGGCCAAGCAGTTCGGCTATCCGGCCCTGGCCCTGACCGACACCAACCTGTGCGGGGCGCTGGAGTTCGCCCGCCTGGCCAAGAGCCTGGGCACCCAGCCCATCACCGGCGGGGAGCTGACGCTGACCGACGGCTCGAAGCTCGCCCTTTTGGCCAAGTCTCGGGCCGGGTACTCCAACATCTCGCGCCTGTTCACCTTGGCCAACGCCGCCGACCGCCGGGACCCGAAGCTCGACCCCGCATACCTGCCCGACCACTGCGAGGGCGTGGTTCTTTTGACCGGCGGGCGCGACGGCCCGCTGTCCCGGCTGACGGAAAACGACCGCATCGGTGAGGCCCACGGCCTTTTGCGGCAATACCTCGACTGGTACGGCCCGAATTCGGTGTACGTCGAGCTCCAACAGAACTTCTTGGCCGGCGACACCGACCGCAACCGCAAGCTGGTCAGGCTCGCCGCCGAGGCCGGCGCCCAGGTGGTGGCCACCAACGACGTCTGCTACCACGCCCCGGAACGGGCCCGGCTCCAGCACGCGCTGGTCGCCGCCAAGCTCAACACCACCATCGATCAGGCCCTGCGGTATCTGCGGCCCAACCACCATCTGCACTTGAAGCCCCCGGCCGAGATGGAGCGGCTCTTCGCCGAGTGCCCGCAGGCGGGGGCCAACACCCTTCGCGTCGCCGAGCAGTGCTGCTTCGACCTCAGCACCGACCTGGGCTACGCCCTGCCCGATGCCGCAGTGCCCCCCGGCGACACGCCTTTGAGCTATCTGGAGCAGCTGTGCCGGGAGGGGGCCGTCCGGCGGTACGGCAGCGTCACCTGGGAGGTGGAGCGCCGCCTGGCCGAGGAGTTCTGTTTGATCGAGCGGCTCAACCTGGCCGGGTTCCTTCTGCTCTACCGCCAGATCGCCCTTTTGGCCCAGCAGATCCTGGTGGAGCGGGGCGAAGTCGGCCCCGAGGTGCCGATCGAGGAGAGGCCGCCAGGACGGGGGCGGGGCTCGTCGGTGGCCCTGCTCGTCGGATACCTCATCGGCATCAGCCATGTGGACCCCCTGAAGTGGGATCTCACCCTGGAGCGCTTCATCTCCGAGGACATGACCACGCTGCCCGACATCGACCTCGACTTCCCCCGAGGGCTGCGCGACGAGCTGATCGAGCGGGTCCACGCCCATTTCGGGCCTGAGCACGCCGTGTTGGCCGGAGCCGTCACCACCTACAAGGTCAAGGGCATCATCCAAGACCTGGGCAAGGCGCTGGGACTGCCCCCAGAGCGCCTGTCGCTGCTGTCGAAGCGGCTGGGTTCCCACCACGCCGCCGACCTGCGCCAAGAGATGACCGAGTTGGCCGAGTTCAAAGACAAGGTGGGCGCCCCCGGATGGCGGGACCTGCTCGATCTCGCCCCCCAGCTGATGGGCGCGCCCCGGGGGTTGAGCCAGCACGTGGGCGGCATGGTGCTGAGCAGCTCCCCCATCCCGGAGATGGTCCCCATCCGGGCCGGGGCCACCGACGGCCGCTACATCATGGACTGGGACAAAGACAGCGTGGCCGACGCCAACTTCGCCAAGATCGACATCTTGTCGCTGCCGGTACTCGACCAGATCGACGAAGCCCTCGACCTCATCGAGGACCGGGAGGGCCGCCGGCCCGACCTGGGCCGAATCAGCCCGGAGGACCCCAGCGTCTACGACATGATCAACGCCGGCCTGTGCAAGGGGGTCTTCTTGCTCCAGTCCCCCGCGCAGCTGAAGATGGCCCAACGGCTGAAGTCGCGCAACCTCCTCGACCTGGCCTACCAAGTGGCCCTCATCCGCCCCGGCGTGGGCACCCAACAAAGCGCGGTGTCCCAGTTCGTGGAGCGCTACCGCCACGGGGCGGAGTGGGACTACGACCACCCGCTGGAGAAGCGGGCCCTGGAGCGGGGGTACGGCATCATCGTGTGGCAAGAGCAGGTGGTGCAGCTCATCGAGGACGTGGCGGGCATGACCGCGGCAGAGGCCGACGAGGTGCGCCGCGCCTTCGCCCGACCCAACAACGAGCGCCTTATCGCCATGCACTGGGAGCGCTTCGCCGAGGGCGCTCGGCGCAACGGAGTCCCCGAAGCCGCCGCCGAGAGGATCTTCTCCAAGATCAACGGCCACTACATGTTCCCAGAGTCCCACTCCCACGCCTTCGCCGTGACCGCGTTCCAAGCGTCATGGCTGAAGCGCTACTACCCGGTGGAGTTCTTCACCGCGCTGATGAACAACCAGCCGATGGGCTTCTACCCCATGGAGACGCTGAAACAGGACGCCCGGCACTTCGGCGTGGGGTTTCTGAACCCGTGCATCAACCGGAGCCGAGCGGTGTGCTCGCCCGAGGGCGACTCGGTGCGGGTTGGGCTTCAATTCATCACCGACGTGGGAGCGGAGTCGGCCCGGCTCATCGCGGAGGAGAAACAACAGCAGGGCCCCTACACCAGCGCCGGCGACCTTGTGCGCCGGACGGGGCTGAAGCCCCAAGCCGTGCTCTCGCTGGTGGAGGCCGGGGCGTTCGACGCCATCGCGGCAAACCGAAGGGAGACGCTGTGGGAATCGGGGCTGCAAACCCGGCCCTCCGGCAACGGCCAAACCGCCCTGTCGCTGTCAACCGACGACCGCGTGCCCCAACTCGACGACTTCACCGAGCGAGAGAAGATGATGGGCGAGTACCGCGCCATGGGCATCTACCCCGGGGGTCACCTCATGGAGTTCGTCAGGCCGGGCCTCGGCCCCAGGGTGATCCCAACCGCCGACGTCGAGGAGCTCGGCGAGGATGAACCCGTCACGGTCGCCGGCTGGCCGGTGGCAAGACAGCACCCTCAGGAGCGAAATGGCACAGTCTTCGTGACCATCGAGGACGAGACAGGCGACACGCAGGTGATCGTGCATTCCGATCTGTTCGCCAAGCGCCGACGGGAGTTGGGCAGCCAGGTGGTTGTGGTCACCGGGCGCGTTTCCAAGTGGGACGGAACAGTGAACGTGGTTGCCACCGACCTGCGCGGCATCCACTCGGGCGTAGCCATGCCGCCGTCACACGACTGGCGATGAGACGGTGCCGGGGATTGGTCGGTGGTCCCGATCAGGCTCATAATGGGATCGAGATGTGCGGCCGGTACAGCCTGACCGCCAGCCTGCAAAAGCTTGCGGAGCGGTTTGAATTCGATAGCGAACAAGAGATCTTCCAGCCCAGATACAACATCGCTCCCACCCAGCAAGTCCTCACCGTCATCGGCGGCGAGACTCGTCGAGCCGGCTTCATACGCTGGGGGCTGATCCCATCGTGGTCGAAGGGCGGCCACTCCGGTCGTACCATCATCAACGCCAGAGCGGAAACGGTGGCCGAGAAGCCCACCTTCCGCGACTCGCTGAGGTGTCGGCGATGTCTCGTGCTGGCTGATGGCTTCTACGAGTGGCAGCAGGTCGGCAGCACCAAGCGCCCCATGCGGGTGACAATGCGGTCCGGTGAGCCATTCGCCTTCGCCGGACTCTGGTCGATCACCAGCGACCCCGACGGCAACCGAATCTCGTCGTGCGCCATCATCACCACTGAGGCCAACGACCTGCTCAGGCCCATCCACCATCGGATGCCGGTCATTCTGTCTGAAGAGGCGGAGGACATCTGGCTGGATCGCGCCCTCGACGACTGCGACGCTTTGACACAACTCCTCGAGCCTTACCCAGACGACCCCATGGAAGCGTTTGAGGTCTCTAAGCTGATCAACTCGGCCTCCAACGACGTCCCCGAGGTTGCTGCACCAGTCCAATGAGCACGAAGTCTCCCCTATGAGAATCGCCCAGAGTGGCACGACCCGATTGGTTCGCCTGCTCGCAGCCATCGCCCTGGTCATGGCCGCTTGCGGTGACGACGACACCGGGGTCTCGTCCCCTCCAACCGCGGAGGCGACAACTGCCCCCACAATCGACGCCACTCCAATGGCAACGGCACCGGTCACCGCCTCACCCACCGCGGAGCCGACTGCCGCGACCACGTCTCAGCCCACTGGAGCACCGACACCCGAACCCACGCTGACTGAGCTCACTCAAACACCCTCAGCCACTCCTGTCCCCACCCCCGATCCGACGCCCGAGCCCACTCCCGAGCCCACGCCGACCGCCGATGCAGGCACCACCATCGAGTTGGAGGTGGCTGGAGGCAAGCCGGTGGACGGGGTGCAGCGCCACCGGGTCGACGCCCGAGAATCCGTCACCATCACGGTGGTCGGCGACACCACCGACGAGCTCCACATCCACGGCTACGACCTGGTGGTTCCCTTTTCCCCCGGCCAGCCGGGAAACATTACCTTCGAGGCCAACATCCCCGGCATATTCGAGGTGGAGACCCACCACCACGGTGATCTCGTGATGGAACTCCAGGTGGGATGACCCGGAGGTGACCATGATCAACACCGTCTTGGCCCACGGGGTGGGGTCGCGGGGCGATCTGCCCCTGCCGTTCTATCTGTTCGGGATCGGCGCGGCGGTGGCCCTCATGGCCACCTTCGTCAGCCTGAGCTTCTTCTGGCACCGGGCCTGGCTGCCGACGGCCGCCTCGGGCCGGAATCTGGGCATGGCCTTCGGCCGGGTGCTCGATGTGGTGGCGGTGCCGGCCCGTTTGGCCTCACTGGCGCTGTTCGTGCTGGCCCTGGCCAGCAGCGTCAGCGATTCGCAGGTCGGAAGCCAGCGGTTCGGACCCCTCACGGTGTATGTGGCCCTTTGGGTGGGGATGGCAATGGTGGCCGCGGTGTTCGGCGACGTGTGGCGGGTGCTCAACCCGTTTGAGACCATCGCCTCGGCCATCGAGTGGGCCGCGGGAAAGCTGGGCCTGCCCCAGATCGACGACACCGGCGAGATTCCCGGCGGCTACTGGCCGGCGGTGTTGGCGCTGGGATGGTTCATGTTCTTCGAGCTCTGCTACCACGACGGCACCACCAACTCCGCGGTGGGCGGGGCCATGATCGCCTACACGGTGGGGATGGTGGGCGGGTCGGCGGTGTACGGGCGGCGCTGGCTGCGCCAAGCCGACGGGTTCGGAGTGCTGTTCTCGCTGTTGGCCCGAATGTCGCCGCTGTACCGAGACGACACCGGTGCGGTGCGGCTGCGGGCACCCCTGTCGGGGCTGACGACCCTTGCCCCCCGCATCGACCTGCTGGCCGTACTGCTGGTGGTGCTGGGCGGGACCACGTTCGACTCGCTGGCCGGCAGCACCCTGTGGCCCGACCTGGTAGGCACCCACCGAGGGTGGACCGCCACCGGGATCAACACCGCGGGGATGATCATCGTCATCGCCATCATGGCGGCGCTCTACTACCTGGGGTCGCTGGCCGTGGGCTGGTTCACCAACCAGACCGCAGCCGAGGTGGCCCGGCGCTTCGCCCACTCCATGGTGCCCATCGTGCTGGGCTACACCGTGGCCCACTACTTCTCGCTGCTAGTGCTCGACGGCGGCCAGAACTTCCTGCGCCTGCTGTCCAATCCGTTCGACCGCGGCTCCAACTGGTTCGGAACCGCCGACTGGGCGGTGAACTTCTTCCTGGTTTCCACCGATGCCATCGCCTGGGTGCAGTTCTCAGCCATCGTCGTCGGCCACATCGCCGCGGTGCTGGTGGCCCACGACCGCGCCGTGGAGACCAGCGAGGCCAGCGAGGCCACCTGGGCCCAGCGCCCCATGCTCGTCGTAATGGTGTTCTACAGCGTGGTCGGCCTCTGGCTCCTCCAGAAGGCCTGACCCCGACGTTTGGTCTAGATCGGCCGGGCTGAGGCGGCGTCGAAGCCAACCGACAGCTGCACCGGGCGATCCTCGGTCACCCAGGCGCCGTTCACCCGCACATCCAGCACCGACCAGCTGATCGGCACTGCTACCTCGGCTGTGCTGCCGGCCTCGAGTAGCACCTTGGCAAACCCCAAGAGGCGCTTGGGGGCCCGCTCGTAGGCCGAGCCGGGTACCGACCCGTACACCTGCACCACGGTCGACCCGGCCCGCGAGCCGGTGTTGGCCACCGATGCCACCGCATGGTCATCATCGATCCGGGTGTCGCCGAGGGCGAACTCCGTGTAGCTCAGTCCATGTCCAAATGGCAGGTGGGAGGCAACGCCGTTGGCGTCGAGATGCCACTGTCCGTGGAGCAGCCCATAGGTGAACTCAGTGGCGTCTTTGTCGAAGCCCACCAGGTCGGCCTCGTCGTGAGGCACGGCGAACGGAAGCCGCCCGCCCGGCTCGGCCCGGCCCAGCAGCACGTCGGCAAAGGCGGCGCCGCCCTCAACGCCTGGGTACCACACCATGAGAGCGGCCGAGACGTCCTCCAGCCACGGCACCACCACCGCGCTGCCCGCCATCACCGCCACCACTACGTTCTCGTTTACGGCCCGAACCGCCCCGATCAATTCCTCATCGGCCGGGGACAGGCGCAGCGAGTCGCGGTCGCCGCCCATCGCCCACACGCTGTCTTCGGCCCCGGCGTCGCCCATGCTGCCCTCGCCGCCCCCTGCCATGCGGTTCATGTAGCTCTCAGCCTCATCTGGATCGGTAAACCCCAGCTCAGGGTGATCCATGGGCGGAACCAGCTTCATGAACGGGCTGTCTTCGGGATCGCCCCCCATGAACTCGCCCTCGTCCTGGTTGGTGTAGCCCACGACCACAACCGCAACATCGGCATCGGCGGTTATCGAGGCGTCGCGGTCGCTATGCACCACCGCGACTCCGTCCAGGGCAGCAGCCAAACCGGCCAGCAGGGTTACCGGATCAGGCGTCTCGGGGACATTGCTCGATCCGGCGTCGCCCAGGTTGGGCACTGCGGCCAGCGGGCCTACCACCGCAACCGTGCTCAGGCTGTCGGCGTCGAGCGGCAAGATGCCGTCATTGCGAAGTAGCACCATGGATTCGCTCGCTGCCTCGCGAGCCAGGGCCCGGTGCTCGGCGCTGCCGATCACGGACCGGTCGGGCGCGCTGTCGTACACCCAGGCAAACCGCAACAGCGTAGCCGTGGTCTCCAACACTCGGGCCTCTACGTCCGCGACGTCGAGTTCCCCAGAGGCAACCGCGTCACCCAGCGCCGCAGCCCGCTGCTGGCGCAAAGGCATCTCAACATTGCACCCGGCCTGCACCGAGGCCACCGGGTCGCGCAAGCCGGCGATGAAGTCGGTGATCACGAAGCCGTCCCAGCCCCAGTCTCCTCGCAGTGTCTCGGTGAGCAGGGCGTGGTTCTGGCCGCACCAGTGGCCGTTTAGCGAGTTGTAGGAGCTCATCACCGAGGCCACGCCTTCGTCGGCCACCCGCTTGAAGTGAGCCAAGTACACCTCGTGCAGCGCCCGTTCATCCGCGCTCACGTCCACCTTGAACCGGGCGTTTTCCATTGAATTGACCGCGAAGTGCTTCATGCAGGCCATCACGTGGTCTTGCAGGCCGCGAGTGAATGCCGCCGCCATCTCGCCCACCTGATGGGGGTCTTCGCCGTAGGTCTCCTGGGCTCGGCCCCACGCCGGGTGGCGCAGCAGGTTCATGCACACCGCCCCGGTGAACGTGGCGCCCGACGCCCGCAGCTCGGTGCCGATGGCCTGGCCGATGCGCTGTTCCAACTCAGGGTCGAACGAGGCCCCCCGAGCCATCGACACCGGAAAGCAGGTGGCCGGGCCGATCACACAGCCCCGGGGTCCGTCGGCGAAATCGATGCCCGGGATGCCGAGGCGCTCCACATGGGCTGCCGGCCAGGAGTGGCTGTGGTAGCCGCCGCTCGACAAGTCGGCCAGACCCGGCCAAAACGGCATGTCACCGTCGAGGCAACCCAGCTTCTCTTCCAGGGTCATCGCCGCCACCAACGCGGCCGCCTCGGCTCGGGGGTCGGCGCCTTCGGCCACCCGGCCTGCGGCATCGTCGAATGCAGTCATGGCCTCACCGTAGACCAGGCCCTGGCGGACAGAAGAGCCTGGAATACAGTGGGGCATGGCATCGCAGGCGGAACTGGTTCATCTGAAGGGCGACGAGCCTCTCGAACACGTGCTAGAGGTGCTCGACGCCGACGGAGCAGTGATCGTGGAGGAGTGCTTCAACGACGAGGTGATCAATCAGATCCTCGCCGAGCTGATGCCCTATGTCGAGAAGCCCGACTCCAACCGGACTCACATAAGCCCGGCGATCGCTGCTTTTTTCGGCGAACACACCCGCCACGTAACTGGGCTGGCCTCCAAATCGCCCACCTTCGTGGCCGAGGTGCTGTTGCACCCGCTGATGCTCGACGTCGCCGACGCGGTGCTGGGACCCAACTGCGCCGACATCCAAGTAAACGTGGCCCACATGCTGATGGTGGGACCGGGGGCCCAAGCCCAGTTTCCCCACCGGGACGAGGATGTGTGGGTACACATGCCCCAGCCCAGCCCGGAGATGGAGCTGTCGTCGGTGACCGCGCTGTGCGATTTCACCAAGGAAATCGGCGCCACCCGGGTGGTGCCCGGCAGCCACCGCTGGGAGCTGGATCGCCAGCCCGAGCCCCACGAGTTCGCCAATGCCGAGATGCCCGCCGGGTCGCGGGTGATCTACCTGGGATCCACCATCCACGGTGCCGGCACCAACACCTCTGACGGCCGGCACCGGCCCGCCTTCCACCTGAGCTACATGCTGGGCTGGCTGCGCTCAGAGGAGAACAACTGTCTGGCCACACCCCCCGACATCGCCCGAACCCTCCCCCGCCGGGCCCAAGAGCTGCTGGGCTACGACGTCCACTACGCCATCGACGACGGAGGCGGCTACCTCGGCGCCCTCGACATGAAGATTCCCGCCGACATGCTCGCATCGGGAGAGCTCTGATCGCCCGCGGATGCAGGCGATTGTCCCAGGACTAGCGATCAGTCGGGGACGGTGAGCGTGTCGCCGACGCTGATGGTGCCTGCTGCGGTGACCTCGGCGTTGGTGCCGAAGCAGGCGAAGGCCCCGTAGTCGAATTCCTTGCGGGCGGTCGCAGCGAGCACTTGCAGCACGCCTTTTGCCTGTTCATAGCCCGGCTGGGCCAAGGTGGTCATCACGCAGCGGGGGGTGGCGTCGCCGATCCGGAGCATCACGTCGCCGATCTTGACGTCGATGTCCTTCCAGGCCAGATCAGCGAACTCCCCGGAACCGGTGTCGTCGGTGGATTCAAGCACGATGTTGGGGCGAAATCGCTCGACGCCGAGCTTGACGCCGTCCAAAAGTGAGGCGAGGTGCGCCATTGATTGGTTGACGATGATGTGGACGGCAGAGGCGTCGACAAACGAGGTCTTCTCGGTGAGGGCGGCAACCGGCAGGTCGACCTTCACATCAGAGAGGACAGTGCCCGGGATCTCCGGCCACTCGCTGGCATAGGTCTCCTCGCGGCCCTCTTCCACTTCGAACAACTGGACGGACTCGCCGAGCGCCTCGGTCAATGCGGCATCCAGCTCACCGCTGCCCACCGTGTACTCCCGGCCGTCGGGAGCAACGGCAACCAGCCCGCCATCGGCCCGAGTCTTGGCGCTCCACAAGAGGAGCTGGCCGAAGGGCCTCGGCCGTTTGGCACTGGCAATCTTGCCGGTCTCGACACTGCGCACCGCCCACCGCCGATCCCCAACAACAGCGCTAGTGCGAAGCTCCAGGCTCTCCACCCGCTCCCCGCCCATCGACTTGACGGGATACCGCCACAGCTCAGATATGGAATGAGTAGTCATTTTGCGCCCACGGCAGCGTGGTGGTTAAGGACTTGGGAGATCCCCGGTTACCGCAAATGTAGGGGTCTAATCTTGTCAACTAGTCTCTGGCGGCATGTGGATGGCCACTGGGTCTCGCCCCATGAGCTTGGTTGTCCTGTCGATCACCCTTGCGATGGTCGCAACACTCCTAGCGCCAACCGTCTTGGCTACTGCCGCATCGGCTCAGACAGTTCAGGATATCGAGGCCCGAGATAGCCTGATTGCCAACCAAGAAGCCCTACTGAACGTGTACCGCTGTCGATTCGACATCGACACCCAGATCGTCCCCGGCGGCTGTGCCGACGGCGCCCCCACAGAGCCAGCCCCCAGCCCAGACCCGTTCACCGGCACGCCGACCGCGGCAGATATCGAGGCCCGAGACAGCCTGATTGCCAACCAAGAAGCCCTACTGAACGTGTACCGCTGTCGATTCGACATCGACACCCAGATCGTCCCCGGCGGCTGTATCAACGGCGCGCCCGCTCCGACCCCTGAGCCAATCGTCACCCCCACCACCACCCCCGACACAATCACCACTCCCACGCCCGCTCCCACCCTCGATCTTGATGTCACCGCTGGTCGCACGCACTCCTGCGCTATCGGGGCTGACAAAGCCATCAGCTGCTGGGGCGACAACCAATACGGTCAGACCGACTCCCCGTCAGGAGAATTCACCTCCGTATCTGCGGGATGGGAGCACAATTGCGGGCTACGGGCCGACCAGACCGCCGCTTGCTGGGGCATCAACCGCAATGGGCAGTCGAACGCTCCCCGAGGCGAGTTCATCGCCGTCGACGCCGGAGGCTCGCATTCGTGCGGCGTCAGAACCTCTGGCACGATCGTCTGCTGGGGCCAGAATTCCAGCAAACAGTCCAACCCTCCTCCGGGCGAATTCACCCACGTCTCAGGGGGTGGGCAGCACACCTGCGGTATCAGGGCCGACCAGACCATCACCTGCTGGGGGTCTAATGAGAACGGGCAAATCAATTCCCCTGCCGGAGAATTCACCCACATCTCCGCAGGCTGGCAGCACACCTGCGGGATCAGGGCCGACCAGACCATCACCTGCTGGGGGTCTAATGAGCACCTGCAATCCGACTCCCCCGTGGGCAAGTTCACCCATATCTCCGCAGACGACTTCCACTCGTGCGGGGTCAGAGTTGACCAGGCAATCGCCTGCTGGGGAGCAAACAGCCACGGCCAAACTGGCCCTCCGTTCGGCTTGTTCACTTCCGTAGCGACCGGCTGGTCGCATACGTGCGGAGCCACAATCGGAGGAAACATCTACTGCTGGGGGGCCAACGACGGCGGCCAAGCGGACGCTCCAAACAGTGAAGAAGCCATCGCGGAGTTCCTGGAGATTCGAACCGAATTGATCTATCGCAGCGACCCGGCCGGACTGATCGCATTCGCCAACATTGACCGGGCCTACACCATTAGGACTGACACCTGGGTGGTTTGGGCTTGCGATACCGAGGCCGGAACGTTGGAGAACGACCCGGTTGAGATGGCTGAGCGATTCACAAGCTGGGTCCAGCCCTATTTCTCATGGCTGTCCGACGGCAAATATCTCGCGGAGTTCATTGCCGGCGGAACGGTAACAGCCGAGAATGAGCAGGACTGCTACGACAACATTCGCAATACTCCCTCACCTCAAGAGGCCAATGGCGCGGTCATCGTCATCGACCTGGCAATGATTGACTGCGGAACCCCAGCAGACTGCCGGATCGGAGGAGGAGGTCCCGGCAACTGCTACAACCGTCATCTGGAAGAGTGGATACCGAATGAGTGCTCTCCCCAATGGCCCGAGAACTCCAGAGAGATCCGGCTCAGCACCTTGGAATTCACCTCGGTGCCCGGCCACATCCCCCCGACCCCCACCGGCTTCTTCCTCGCTCATGAGCTGGGCCACGCCCTGAGCTGGCCCCACAGCTACGACCGGCCCGACAGGCACTTTGGAACCAATCTGATGGACTTTATGGGCAATGGGCAAACACTGGCATTCGGCACTCCGGCCATCAACAGGTACGCAGCCGGATGGATATCGATCGACGAAGTCGAAATCCACCCCCAGCCGGTGGACTCTTCCTCGCAACAACAACAGGCCGTCTACGAGCTGTATCCGCTAGGGGAGCAGGGTGCTCAGATGTTGGTGCTGCAAACGGGTACCAAAGGCGTGTTCTACACCCTGGGAGCAAGGGAGAAGTCTGGCTTCGACGGCGATATCCCGGTCGAGGGAGTAGAGGTGTATTTCATTGACCAGAGCAACTGGTGCGAAGACCACTTCTGGAATTCGCCGTTCTTGGGCACCTGCTATGGCCCCGGACGACTCACCGACGCATATTTCGAGCCTGGTCGAAGGGTGCGGCCAGTTGCGCACGTGCTCCCATACGGTGGAATCGTCACCGGAGACGCCAGGCACGTGTACCGCGTCGGGGAGAGCGCGGTGATAGGCAACGCTCGCGTTCAGATTACGGGCCGAACCGCCGACGGCGCCGGCTATGTCGTGCAGGTCGAATCGAGTTCATAGCCCGACGTTCCACCGCCTCCCCAGGGCAAGATTGGCGCCCTCGGCAAAGTTGGCTGATTCAAAATCCACTTTTGAATCAGCCAAGCGCCCACGGCAGGATTCGAACCTGCGACCTTGGACTTAGGAGGTCCCTGCTCTGTCCTAACTGAGCTACGTGGGCGGGCTGGCGCTTTTTGGTGCGCGATTTTGGTGCTGCAGTCCGGATTTTAGCGGGACAGGGTCTCTCACACTTTCATGTGCTGTCTGGGGCTTTCGCGGTCGCTGGTGGGTTGGCTCGCTTGGGTCCGTTACTGGGCTTGGTTCTCGGTGCTGTCTGGTTCTCGGTATTGCCGTTACGGCTGGTCAGATTCGGCTTTCTGGTGTGCTCTGACTGGCTCTTGGCGATATCCAGGCTCTGCTCTTGCTGGCCAGCGCCCTGGGAGCGGGCCAGCGGCGTGCCGGCGATGTTGCGGGAGGGGCCGACAGGTCGTCGCGGGGGCTTGTGGGCCGTGGTATGCAGGGACTTGGTTCTGAGGCAGTTTTGGCAGTTGCGAGCGTTATGCGACCGGTTCCGGGTCGTTTCTGCTGGTCAAAGCCGGGGTCTGCGAGTTGCGGCCGGTGCCGCAGGGGGGTTCGACCGGTGTGGTCTGGCACGATAGCGGGCGTGATTGCAACTGTTGGAGTTAGGCGTGAGGGGCGGGTAGGTGGCCAGTGGGTGTTGAGCGGACGGTGGCTCGTGAGTGTCGGGCTGGTGTTGGCCGGCGAGGCGACCGAGCCGGCAACAGCCGTATCGGCCGGCGGGCGGCCAGTTGTAGAATGGAGTGTATGAGGGCTGTGAGAGTCATCAACGTATCGGAGCTTCCTAGGGAGATGAGCCATCCCAAGTGCCAGCCCGAGCGGTACCGCCCGGTCGTGCAGTTCATCAAGGACTGGAACGCGGCCCCGGCCCAGCGCCAGGAGATGCTCTGCGGCGGTCGGGCCCCGATCGGCGGGCGTGCCGCAGACTTGGCCCTTGTGGCAGCGGTTGTCCACGGACTGTGCGCCCGCGACGGCGTCGCGATCCCCGAGTGGGTGGCCTCTCATTGGCTGGCCGATCCGATCACAATGTCCGGGCGCCCTGTAGACAGCGCCTGGGGCCGGTGGGTGGCATCGCAGGCGCCTGCGGTGTGCTCGCAGCACGGCGTGTACTACGAGGCCGACACCCTTGGGCTTCGATGAGCCGGCCAGGCACCCCGCTGTTCGACTCGGCGGCGCTCAGGGCATTATTGGGCGAGGTAGACCGCGAGCTGGGCGACGGGGAGCCCATCCGGATCGTGGCGTGCGGCGGGGCGGTGATGCTATTGAAATACGACATCCGCCGAACCAACGACGTCGACGTCAAATCCGAGCCGTTTCCCGACGAGCTGAGGAGCGCCGCCCAAACGGTCGGCGAGCGCCACGGCCTGCGAGACGAGTAGATCAACGACGCGGCGAAGATATCCATACCCAGGCTCACCCCCAGGTTCGAGACCCTCTACAGCGGCCGCAGACTGAGCGTGCTGAGCCCGGGTCCCCACTTCATACTGGCTATGAAGCTCGCCGCCTGCCGAGATGTGGACTTCGACGACACAGTTCGCCTCATACAAGAGATCGGCTACCGCGACGTGGACCAGGTGCTCGACCTCACAGATCGGGCCTGGGGCCACACCAACATCTCCATGTCGGTGGAGTATTTCACCAGAGGCGTGTTCGAAGAAGCGACAGGCGGCCTCCACACGCCCACAGCCGAGCTCTCCGAACCTCCCCCAAGGACCGCTGGCCGACCTAGCCTGGACTTCTTCGACTGAACAGCGGTCGTGACCTCGCCCCGCAACACAGCCAATATGATCCTGAGCTTGTCCTCTGCGAAAGTCCCAGGCTGAGGGCCCATCGGGGTCCTCCATCGGGTCAGCACCAAACCACGATCTGTCTCAAGAATCTTGATCCGCGACATGTTGCCCAAGATGCCCTGTTTCACACCGAAATCCCGGGTGGCCTAGACCGCCGGCCGGCCTCTCTGACAATCCGAACAGCCCCATCATGGAACTCTGTCAGATAACCCCTCGGTGTCATAGAACCTCCCATGGTCCATGACAGCAGAATCCAACATCAGCCCTACGAATGGGATCTGCGCGTAACAGCAGGTGACGAACTTCGTGGACCCGGGATACGACTTCTTCAAAGCGGGGTCTCTTCGACTTGTCGTAGACAAGCCTTGCTATTCCTTCGTAGCCCTTGCGAAGAGCCTTGTTCATAGAGTGGCCCATATCCCAGACCGGGGAATCGGCAAAGCCGCCGCTGGGACGGCGAATGTGCAGACGTTCGCTGCCGGGGCCGCCAGGCGGGCTTGCGAGGTCTCGCACCATCTGCCGCTGGTCGAGATCCGTGGGGGTGAACCCAGGCTCGCTCAGCGATTCCAGCGTTGGCCCATGTCGTAGCAGGCAACCGATGTCGAAGACATCGCGACCGCGTTTCATTAGCGATTTCCGCTGTCCCGCCTCGGCTCGCTGGTGCAGGGCGATCAGCTTGTCGACGAGGGTGACGCGCGGTTTGACGGCCAGGACTGCTTGAGGCTCTAGATCCGCGAAGTGAGAGGCGAACTGCCGATCCCCGCGCAGAGACAGGTAGGGCTCGACATGGACGGTTGTGATGTCCTGGTCCGGGAGGTGGTCGGCGAAACCGGCGTCGACTCTCACCCGAAGCTCGCCCTCGAAGCGGGAGGGGTCCTCTATGGACTTCGGGTAGATGATGTCCTGTCGGATGAAGTGAGCGCTCCTGCGCTCGTAGTGGTCTTCGACATCGGCTGCGAGCAGAGCTCGCTTCACCGCGTCCAGGACCTCCAACCGCTGATCTTCACCCAGGCCGCCTGCGCCGGCCAGCACTCTGTCGATGTCCTCTGAGTACCGCTCGGTCAGCCGATGTCCCATGGCGAGGCAGGTGCCGCCGGAGAACACCGCGTACACGCCGGGGGGTTTGGGCGCTGTGGCCTGTTTGCTTGCTGTTTCCGCTTGCTGCCCGACTGCTTTGCCCTACCGTTGCTGTTGTCTGGCTTGTGTGTCTTCCCCAAATGCTGGAAGCACCTTCCGCTGCGGACGCGTCGGCGGCAAGTGCTGCCGTTTCCGAGGGGGAAACCGCAGAACCTCACAGAGACGTCGCTCGCCGGCAGTCTGAGATGACATCGGCCAAGTCCCCAATCTTGTCGCGCATCTCTCTACCGCCCATCCATTCACTGCCAGCAGCGCCGACCAGCCGCGCAGGGTCAAAGCACCCCCACCTGTGCTGCTGTCGTGGAGGGAGCCGGCGAACACGCCCAGCGCGTCCTCCCATCCCCAAAAGCACTCCGACTCATCGTGGGCCTGCTCCTCCCACGCGCAGTAGCGGTCGTGGCCGGGCTTGTACTCGATGTCGAACCCGCCGGTGTGGACAAACCCCATCGTCGCCTCGAGCAACGCGACCTCGTGCGCCGGCAACAAGCGCCGGGCAGCGTTCTTTCGGGAGTGGAACAGCACATGGTCCTCAAAACCCCGCGGAGGGCGGCCCACCACTGCGACTTCCGGAGAGACGAGCATTTGGTGCGTCCACCCGAACACGCGCGCCGCCGAAACGCCGGCAAGACCGGCCCCGGGGCCCGCGACATGGAAGGCAGCAGCGACGAAATCGACCGGCTCGCCCAGCGCGTCGTCCCAGCTGTTCTTCGCGTACTCGCCCTTCCAATAGACATGCCTGCGAACGAAAGAGACCGGCGATTCCGGATCAGAAGCCAACCGGGACAACTCGACCCGCGCAGCATTACACGGCCCGCTAGGGGCGTCTCGAGCATCTAGAATCGAGCTAGCAGGAGCTTCATCAACCCAGCGGCGCACCGCCTCAGCGGTGGAAATATCAGCTGGCACAGCCCTCACCTCCTCCCAACAGCATGAAATGAACGCGTAACAGTATGAAGTGTAGCCGAACCGAGGCTCAATCGCTCCAGCCGTCAACTTGGAACACCAACCCGCCGCAACGAGCCCATCACCATCGATTGCTCGACTCTGGCTACATTCCTGTCGCCCCAGTTATTCCCAGCCTGCCCGCTTCGGCGACTGCACCAGCGTAAACCAGTGCAGCCACCACCGGTGCACCGGCTGTAATGGGAGAACACGGCGAGGAGGAATGGTGGCCTACAAGATTCCCGAGGATTTTCCCGGCCCTGGAGATGGGCGGGTCGCTCTTTTGGGGGACACGCATGCCAACACATGGTGGACGCTACGCGTCATCAAAGCCCTCGCCGACGAAGGAGTCAAAACGGTCGTCCATCTCGGCGATTTCGGCTGGTGGCCCCAGCTAGCCTTCGCCCGCAAAATCTCAAGAGACGCCACTAAGGCCGGAGTTAAGGTGCTGTTTTTGGACGGGAACCACGAGCATCACCTGAACCTGCGCAAAAGCGCCCGCAACGCCGACCCCGAAAGCGACAACGGCCGTCCGGTGCAGCTGCACCCCAACCTTTGGTACCTGCCTCACCGCCGGCGCAGCCATAATCCTCGACGTCGACACACTCCAAACCCGAAACTGGGCCACCCCTGTTCCACGAAGCTGAGCAGGACTCTGAATGGGTCCTGGTTCGCCGGACCCCTTTCACCATTCGGCCACTTTGCCTGAACTGGCCATTTGGGCTGCCGATTTGAAGGCGCGGGAAAGCGTTTGGCCTGAATTCGGATAGGACTATGTCGGTTTCGTTGTCCATACCACCCTCCAAACCACCCCAAGATTGACATAGGAGCTCACCTAGCTCGGTGTCATCGGCCTCGTGCTGTGCTTCCTGCAAGTCGGATTCTTGATCAGATGAGTGTCGCTGATTCATGGTGATTTCCCTAACGCCAGAAGCGTATCTACCCTGACTGATGCATCCAAGGTCCGATTCCCTACTGTGCTGTTGGATGAAGGGCAACCCGATGGCCGTCGCCGGTTTCGTCCTGTCGATCATCGGGTGGGCGCTGATCTGGATATTCCCCTACGCCCTCATCTGCTGGCTGCTGGGAGCAGCGTTCTCCTACTCAGGAGAGCGCAGTGCTGTCCGATATCGCCTTCCCCACCTTTGGCTCGCCAGAACGGGTATCGCCATCTCGGTCCTGCCAGTCATCGTTTTCGCGGGCATCGTCCTGTACGCCAACCTCGCTTGATGGCCAGCCCGCTCCCAATGTTCAGCAAAGACTACAAACCGGCAAGAAATTCGGCTTTCCAGTCTGCGAACCCAGCAGCTTTTCTGATCGGGCATTGCTCCCAGGGGCATTCGCAGACGAACACAGGGTGTCTCTCGGCTTGTATCTCTCCGATGGTCGGCAGCCCGTGTCTTTGCCACCTGCGGTTTTTGTCGAGCCAGCCGTCCGCGTGGAATCTCAGCGTGTCGCCGTTCATCGACCACGCCGCTTCGCAGACACACGACTTGCGGGTGTCGCAGAACGGGCAATACTCCGACTCGATTTCCTCATAGCCGCCATATTCCGTGTTCCGCATGAACTGGGCATAGGCACGGGATGAGCACTTGTCCTCTGGCAGAAGTGCCTTTGCAAAATGAAGCGAGGATTGCGATGGCCTGTACCTGCTGCCGTCTTTCTTGTAGAACCACGAAGGGTCGATCAGACGGGCAAAGTCAGTGACAGAACCGAGATCGCCAGGAGGTTCGATGCTCCATGCCTCTATCGGCTTCCCCTCATCGGGGTAATACTCGGCATCCCAGTCATCGTCGTCGTAGTCGTGGTCTGGCGACAGAGGCTCAATGTCGTCTTCGAGAATCCTCTGCAATGTGGCAGCCATCGAAGCTGCCGCGACCCTGGCATCCACCATGTCTGAGTAGCGCCCCCGACTGAGCGCATGAATCTCGTCATGCAAGCTGTTCAGCCGATCAACAGTGTCCTGTTGGATCACATACTCCATTGCCATCCCTTCGCTCCCCGAATCAGTAGCACCAAGATGCCCGCGCATAATAACTGACTGGTAGTAGCTATTCGCTCGTAGACCCGGTTTCACAGCCCTTTGACCTGCGGAAACGTGGCCTATTCAAAAATGTGTCTCGGAATTCGGCAAAACGCGTCTCAAAGTTAACTGACACGAGCCTGCTACCAGGGGATAGTCATTTCGCGCACACCCCTACGTGGGCGGGCTGGCGCGATACACAGCGCGAAATTGGTTGAGGACGGGATTTTAGGCGGGTTGAGGCGGATTGGGGAGGCCGTTTAGGGGTGCCGCGCGGAACAGGCGGCTGATACCGTCGCCTGCTGTGACCGCCACAGACGACTTCGTGCTGATCGACCACCCCCGGCCCGACATCGCGCTGGTCACGCTGAACCGGCCCGAGCGCATGAACGCCATGGCCTTCGACGTGATGCTGCCCCTCGCCGATGCCCTGCGGGACGTCAACAACGACAACAACATCAGGGCGGTGGTGGTCACCGGCGCTGGTCACGGCTTTTGCTCCGGTGCCGACCTGGTCAGCGCAGGCCGGGTTCCCTACATCGAAGGCCTCACCGTTTCAACGATCGCCCACCGGGCCGCCGACCGTCTCCACGAGGTCATCGAGCTGATAGGCGACCTCCACCAGCCAGTGATCGCGGCCATCAACGGCGCGGCCATCGGCGGGGGGATGTGTTTCGCTTTGGCCTGCGACATACGCATAGCGTCAACCGAGGCCTACTTCCGGGCTGCTGGCATCAACAACGGCCTCACTGCGGCCGAACTGGGCCTCAGCTTCACCCTGCCCCGGGCGATCGGTTCGTCGCGTGCCTTCGAGATCATGCTCACCGGACGAGACGTGGATGCCGACGAAGCGTCCCGCATCGGCCTTGTGAGTGAGACGGTGCCCCCTGCCGACCTGCTAGAGCGCTGCTACGAGATCGGCACCCGCATTGCCGCCTTCAGCAGACCTGGCACCGAGCTCACCAAGCGGATGCTCTGGGCCGGTTTGGAGGCGTCCAGTTATGCGGCCCACATGCGCTCGGAGATGAATGCCCAATTGCTGGTGCGAATGACCACCCGCAACTTCGAGGAGGCCGTGCTGGCCCGTTCCGAGAACCGCCCACCGGTCTTCGAGGACTGACCCCTTACTACCCCAAGTCCGGGGTGCCGCGGACGGCGATGATGGCGTTGGGGACGTAGGTGGCATAGGCGTTGGCGCCTTCGCTTTGGTGCATGAGGCCGGCGTGGAGGCTCCAACCAGTTCAGCAGTCCGCCTCTTACTCCATTAGGGCACGGGCCTCGGAGACGATCTTGTCGGCGGTGGGCAGCAGCTGCTTCTCCAAGTCGGCGTTGAAGGGCACGTGGCAGTGGGGGGTGGTTACCCGGGCGATTGGGGCCTGAAGGGACCAGAACCCGTGCTGGGCAACGACCGCGGAGATCTCCGATGCCACCGATCCCATTTCGTGGGCGGGGTCGGCGATCAGCAGCCGGCCGGTCTTGGCCACTGACTCGAGGATGGTGTCGGTGTCCATCGGCACGATGGAGCGCAGGTCGATCACCTCAGCCGACACCCCTTCGGAGGCGAGCTGCTCGGCGGCGGCAAGGCCGAGGGTGATCGCCCCGGCCACGGTGACCACGGTCACGTCGGTGCCCTCTCGCCGGACGGCGGCTTGGCCCAAAGGCACGATCAGGTCGTCGTCGGGCACCTCGCCGCTTTGACCCCAAAGGCTCCTGTCCTCGAAGGTGATGACCGGGTTGTCGTCGCGGATGGCCGCCTTGAGCATTCCCTTGGCATCGTGAGGTGACGCGGGGGCGATCAGCTTGAGCCCCGGAATGGTCATCAGCGTGGCGTAGGGGCGGTCGGAGTGCTGGGCGGCGTTGGAGACTCCGTACATCATCGGGGCCCGCAGCGTGATGGGCAGTCGGGCCTGGCCACCGTAGGTGTAGGTCGACTTGGAGATGATCGAGACGATCTGGTCGAAGGCCACATACATGAAGGGGGCGATCAGCATGTGGACGATGGGCCTCATTCCGACCATGGCCGCGCCGGCCCCGGCGCCGACAAAGCCCGCCTCGGAGATCGGCGTGTTGCGAACCCGCTCGGTGCCGAACTTCTCGACCATCCCGGTGCAGTCGCCCATCATGTTCCAGGCGACGTCTTCGCCCATGATGAAGACGCTCTCGTCGCGCTCCATCTCCTCGGTCATTGCTTCGGTAATCGCTTGGATGTAAGTCACGGTGCGCATGGCGGCTTCCTCCTGCAATCAGCCCGCACTGGGTGCGGGATCGGCGAACAAATGGGTGAAGGCGGCCTCGGGCGGGGGTGCCGGGCTCTGTCGGGCGAACTCGATGGCGGCAACGATCTCCTCGCTGACCGCGGCGTCGAGGTCGTCGATCTGCTGCTCATCGAAGCCCCGCTCGATGAGCACTTGGCGGAACAGCACCAGCGGGTCACGCTGGGTGCGCCAATACTCCACCTCCTCAGCTGACCGGTAGTGCTCGGGGAGCCGGCCCACCGCGTGGTTCTCGAACCGGTAGGTCTTGGTCTCTACCAGGCTCGGACCGCCCCCGCCACGGGCCAGATCCACCGCTTCGCTGACCGCCTCGAACACGGCCAGCACGTCTTGGCCATCGACGGTCACGCCGGGCATGTCATAGCCAATGGCCCTCACCGAGATGTCCTCTACGGAGACGGCATCCTTGGCCGACGTGAGCTCGCCGTAGCCGTTGTTCTCGCAGACGTAAACCACGGGCAGTTGCCAGATGGAGGCGATGTTCAACGACTCGTGGAACGTGCCTTGACTGGATGCGCCGTCGCCGAAGAAGCACAGGCTGACCTTGTCTTCGCCCCGCATCTTGTAGGCCAGCGCGGCGCCAGTGGACACCGGGAGCCCGGAGCCGACGATCGAGGTCTCGCCCAGGCTGCCGACGCTGAAGTCCGAAAGGTGCATCGACCCGCCCTTGCCCTGGTTGACCCCGGTCTCCTTGCCCATCAGCTCGGCCATCAGCCGGTCGAGCTGAGCGCCCTTGCCGATCGGATGGCCGTGGGAGCGATGAGTGCCCACCATGGAGTCGTCGATGCGCAGCGCCATGCACGATCCGACGATGGACGCCTCCTGGCCGGTGGAGGTGTGGAACGCGCCGTAGAGCTCACCGGCCAACAGGAGCTCCTTGGTGGTGTCCTCGAACCTGCGGATGCGGGACATCCGCCGATACATCTCCCGCAATACGCCGTCATCAATAGTGATCATCAGCTCCCCCTTCTTTCTGGCAACACCCTCCCGATGGCGTTCGGAACGACAGATGACGAAGGCTAGTCTCGACAACCACATGGCGACCGAGGTGCGGCTCCCCCAGTGGAGCATGGGGATGGACGAGGGCCAAGTAGTCATGTGGCACAAGCAGGTGGGCGATGTGGTGGCCGTCGACGAGCCCCTGGTGGAGATCGAGGCCGAGAAGACCACCGACGACGTGCTCGCTCCTGTGGCCGGGACCATCCTGGAGATCCTCGTCGCCGAAGGAGAGACGGTGCCGGCGCTGACGGTGCTCGCCCTCATCGGCGAACCCGGCGAGGCGGTCGCCAGCCCAGCGCCGGCTACCACCCCGCCAAGGGTGCAGATCACCCCAGTGGCCCGCCGAGCCGCCAAGGAACTCGGTGTCGACCTCGCAGCGATCACCGGCAGCGGCCCTGGAGGTCGTATCACCGAATACGACGTTCTCAGCCATGCCACCGACACCTCTCCTGATGCGGTGGGAGAGCGACCCCTTAGGCCAGCCGCCACTGTGCCGCTGACCGGGATGCGGGGGGCGATCGCCTCCCGTATGCACGACAGCATCCAGTCGATGGCCCAGCTCACCCTGACCAGCCAGATCGACGCCACCGAGCTGATCGGCCTTCAGCAGTCCCTCAAGGCCGAGGGAACCGGCGTGTCGGTCACCGATCTGGTGCTCAAGGCGGTTGCTATCGCCCTCAACCGTCACCCCGCCCTCAATGCCACACTCGAGAACGACGTGATCACCCTTCACGCTCAAGTCGACCTGGGCGTGGCGGTGGCGCTCGACGACGGCCTCATCGTGCCGGTAGTACGCGACGCCGGTGCCATGCGGCTGCCCGAACTCTCAGCGGAGGTCCGCACCTTGGCCGAGAGGGTCCGCACCAACTCGGCCAAGCCCACCGAGGTCTCCGGGAGCACTTTCACGGTCACCAATCTGGGTGCCTACGGCATTGACGGATTCACTCCGATCATCAATCCGCCCGAGGTGGCGATCCTCGGCGTGGGCCGGGCCACCGAGGTGCCCACCCGCGATGGCAACGACGTGGCCTGGCGCCAGATGATCACCTTCAGCCTCACCATCGACCACCGAGCCGTGGACGGTGCACCGGGGGCATTGTTCCTTCAGACCCTGGCGGAAATCATCGCCGACCCAGCAGCGCTGAACGACTGAATTCCACTGCGTTTTCCGGTTGGAAATGGGGGGTGCGTCGGTAGGCTGATCGGCAGTGGCCGAGAACGCCGTCGGGTGGCTGGATGAGGACGACGGTGGAGTCGTAGGCGGTCCCTTAATCGAGGCTGGGCCCACGGGGCGCGGCCTGGGTGCAGCCCGCGCGCTGCTGGTGGGAATGCTGTTCATTCAGGTGGGCGGCGGCCTCCAGGGAGTGCTGCTTGGCGTGCGAACCGAGTCGGAGGGATTCGGCCTGGCCGTCAGCGGCATCGTCATGGCCAGCTTCTATTTCGGATTCATGATCGGGACCCGCCTGGCCGAGCATTTTCTGGCCGCGGTGGGCCACATTCGGGTTTTCGCGGCGTTGGCCTCGACCGCCTCCGGGGTGTCCATCCTCCACCTCTTGTGGATCAACCCCACCGCCTGGGCCCTATTGCGGATGGTATTCGGCGTGTGCATCGCCGGCGTTTTGGTGGTGGTGGAGTCGTGGCTCAACGACATGGCCACCAACGCCACTCGGGGGCGACTGCTCTCCATGTACATGGTGTCGTCGATGGGCGGGCTCACCCTTGGACAGTTGCTGCTGAACGGAGGTGACCCCGAGGGCTTCGAGCTGTTCGTGATCTCGTCAGTGCTCATCTCCGCCGCGCTGGTTCCCATCGCGCTGTCGGCCACCAGCGCTCCCCCGCTGACCGTGCCCGAGCCGCTGTCGATGCGCCAACTCATCTCCCTGGCGCCTCTCGGCGTGCTCACCGCCTTGTGTGCGGGTATCAGCCACGGCACGCTGCTCGGGGTAGGCGCGGTGTACGCCGCCTACGAGGGACTGCCAACGTCTCGGATTGCCCTGTTCCTGGTGTCAGCCACTGCGGGAGCCATCGCCTTCCAGTGGCCGCTGGGGTCGGTGTCTGATCGGGTGTCGCGCCGAGTAGTGATCTTTGTGGTAGCCGCGGCGGCCGCAGCCATTGCCGGGATCCTGCCCATGGTTGAGCCAGGATCGGCTCTGTCGCTAGTGCTCATGTTCTGCTTCGGCGGCGCCACCTTCCCCCTCTACTCGCTGGCCATGGCCTTTGCCGGCGACCGGGTTCCGACATCGCAGCTCAATGGCGCCAGTGCTGCGCTGGTGCGTACTGCCGGATTTGGCTCGATTGTCGGACCAGTGATCGCCGGCGTGGTCATGGCGCTGACCGCCCCTTGGACCTTCTTTCTGGTGCTGGTGGGGGCTCACGCGGTGATCGTGGCCTATACCGGGTGGCGGATCATGGCCCGAGACGGCATTCCGGTTGCTGAGCAGGGGGAGTGGGTGCCGTGGCCCGTGCGGGCATCGGCTATGGCCGTGAATCTACTGCGCCGTCCGCCGCGGCCCTTCTCGCGAAACGGCGGGTCGGGCCCCGGCAAAGCCGTTTGACCAATTACCTATAGCTATTTTCATCTAATATAGATATATTCCATGTATGCCCACTGTGGCTATGGATGCAGAGGCCGCCTTTGATCTGGCCGTCGGCTATTTGGCTGTTGCCGACGAGATCGACCTGCGGCGACAACGGTGGGCTGCGGTGGTCGACGAGGTGGACTACTGGCTGGGGGGCGAGCAGTACCCGGTTGGGCAGTCGCTGGGGGGGATCAGCCAGCAGCTCCGGATCGACTCCGAGGACATCTCCCAGCGGGCCCAGATGATCTTGCTGGGACCGGAGGGGCTGAACTTGGCCCTGTGGGCCATCGAAGTGCTGCGGGACATGCCCGAGGCGTGGGGCGGGGACGACATTGTGTCGCGGCGCGACCTGGAGGGCTTCGTCACCCGCACCGACGAGCTAGGGGAGGCGGCCCGCATCCTGCTCACCAACGGCACTTTGCTGACGATGCTGGACACGGCCCGAAACAACCGCGACTACCTGTCCGACCCTATCGAGGGATTCCACGCCAGCGGCGGCGACGGCCGCATCAGCCGCTACGATCTTGACGCCTTCGAGACCAAGATGTCGGCCTACACCACTTTGCTGCCCTATCTGGCCGCTATCGACACCGCCGCCCAGGGCGACCCCACCAAGGCCGACCGGTTCCTATCCAAAGCCGACTTCGAGGCCATTGCCGCCGATGCAAGCCTGCCCCCAGAGGTTCGGGAGGCGGCGGCCGCGGTCATCTCCCACGGTGCCTACCACCGCAAGGACGGCTTCGGCTGGGACGACGTGGGGTTCTGGGCCATGGAGGCCGCCGGGGTGCTGCCAGTGGTGGGCGAGATCGTCGACACCACCCGGGCGCTATATGCCTTGAGCCAGGGAGACTGGAAGTCGGCGTTGATGTTCGGCGCGAGGGTGGCCATGCCCCTGGGATCGGGCAAGACGCTGAGTGCGGCCCGGGCGATGGTGGAAATGGGCCGCCGCCGGGCGTTCAAGGAGATGCAGTACTACACCATCACCAAATCGGCGGAGAAGGCCAAGAAGAAGGTGTCCAAGACGGTCCGGAAGAAGGCCACCAACAAGGCCAGGGAGACCTATGACGACTGGAGGGAAGAGGCGCCGGCGGGATTCGAGTACCTGTCATCTGTGCCCCGCCCGTAGTCTTGTCGCATGGTCTCGGAGCTGTTCGACGCCGAGCGGTGGAAGCCGGTGGAGGGGTTCGACCTGACCGACGTGACCTATCACCGCGCCGTGAACCAGGCCACGGTGCGAATCGCCTTCGACCGGCCCGAAGTGCGCAACGCCTTTCGACCCCACACGGTGGACGAGCTGTATCGCACCCTGGACCACGCCCGCATGACCCCCGACGTGGGCACCGTGCTGCTGACCGGCAACGGGCCTTCGCCGACCGACGGCGGTTGGGCGTTCAGCTCGGGCGGCGATCAGCGCATCCGGGGGGCCGACGGCTACCAGTACGCCAGCGGCGACACCGCCGACACGGTGGACGATGCCCGCACCGGGCGCTTGCACATCTTGGAGGTGCAGCGGCTCATCCGGTTCATGCCCAAAGTGGTGATCGCGGTGGTGCCGGGGTGGGCGGCCGGCGGAGGCCACAGCCTGCACGTGATCTCCGACATGACGCTGGCGTCGGCCGAGAACGCCATGTTCAAGCAGACCGACGCCGACGTGGCCAGCTTCGACGGCGGCTTCGGCTCGGCCTACCTGGCCCGCCAGGTGGGCCAGAAGCGGGCCCGGGAGGTGTTCTTCGTGGGCAAGGCCTACACCGCGGCCGAGGCCTATGAGATGGGCATGGTCAACGCGGTAGTGCCCCACGTCGAACTGGAGCAGACCGCCCTGGAGTGGGCCGCGGCGGTGAACGCCAAAAGCCCTACCGCCCAGCGCATGCTGAAGTTCGCCTTCAACCTGATCGACGACGGCCTGGTGGGCCAGCAGGTGTTCGCCGGGGAGGCCACTCGTCTGGCCTACGGCACCGACGAGGCCGCCGAGGGCCGGGACTCGTTCCTGGAGAAGCGAGACGCGGATTTCTCTCAGTTCCCGTACCACTTCTAGTTCGATTCACTTCTCGCTCTAGGGTGCGGCCATGGCCGATTCTTCTGCTCCCGATCCCGCAACCGATCCGAGTTTCTCTCCCCGTCCTGATGCCGCGTCGATGGATGCCGCCCAGATGTTCGACCTGTCTGGCCGGGTGGCCATCGTCACCGGGGGCAGCCGGGGCATCGGCCTGTCCATTGCCCACGGCTTCGCCGCCCAGGGGGCCAAGGTGGTGGTGGCCAGCCGCAAGGCCGACGCCTGCGATCTGGCCGCAGCCGAGATCACCGAGGCCGGCGGCGAGGCCCTGGCTGTGCCGGTCCACATGGGCGATCTCGACAGCATTGACCAACTGGTAGACGCCACCGTGGAGCACTACGGCCAGATCGACATCGTGGTGAACAACGCGGCCAACCCGCTGGGCCTGCCTATGGAGCACATCACCCCCGAAGCATGGGAAAAGTCGTTCACCGTGAACCTGCGAGGGCCGTTCTTCCTGTTCCAGCGCTGCCTACCCGCCCTGCTGGAATCCGACCGCGCTTCGGTCATCAACGTGATCTCTGTAGGCGCCTACATCCCCGCAGCCGATACCTCCATGTACAGCGCAGCCAAGGCCGGACTGCTGTCGTTCACCCGCTCGATGGCTGGCGTCTACTCGCCCCAGGGCATTCGGGTGAACGCCATCGCCCCCGGCACCGTGGACACCACCATGACCCGCAACACCGGCCCCGAGGCCATGGCCCGCATGTCCGACCTCAGCCAAATCGGCCGCATCGGCCACCCCGACGAGTTGGTCGGCGCCGCCCTGTTGTTGGCCTCCGACGCCGGCAGCTACATCACCGGCCAATGCATAATCGTCGACGGCGGCTTCATCCCCGCGCGGTAGATCGTGTGGGGGCATGCACAATCTGCAAGTACTACTTTCAATTTGCGCAGATTTGAGGGGGATCCGGCCTTTCAGCGTTACTGGGGGTTGCCTTTGCCAAAAGGTGTGGCACAATAGTGGCCATGTCGACTGAATCGCTGCGGACCGTGCGGGATCGCTTCTCTGATTTTGTTGAAAGGGTTCATGGCCAACATGAACGCATTGTCATAACGCGCAACGGAATGCCTGCGGCAGTGCTCATGAGTCCGGACGACCTCGAGTCGCTGGAGGAAACGCTGGCAATCCTGGCCGACCCAGACGCATTGGAAGAGATCGCTCAGGCCGAGCGTGAGGTTCTTGAGGGCGACGTTATTCGCGGCGAAGAGGCCCTCAGAGCGCTTCGGCCGCAGTGAACTCAGAGCGGTATCGGATAACGGTCGCTCGCTCCGCGGCCACCGCGATTGCCGAGCAGCTTCCAGAATCCGTCGCTTCAGCGGTAATCGAGTTGATTTCAGGCCCATTGGCGGAGACGCCCCGTAGAGTCGCAGCGCCACTACGAGGCGATCTTGAGGGATTGTGGGCAGCGCGTCGCGGCACGTTCCGAGTTGTGTTCCGGATCGACGAAGGTCGCAGAGAGATCGTGGTGCTGCGGGTGACTCACCGCCGACACGCATACCGTTCCTTCGGGGACTGAAACGCTGGCTTCATCCCCGCGAGGTGAGGGTTAGGCGACTTTGAACAGGGTGGCGGCGTTTTGGCGCATGATTTGGCGTTGCTCTTCGGCAGTGCGGTTTTCGATGAGGTTGATGAAACTGTTGGGGTCGGCGATGCCTTCGGGGTGGGGGTGGTCGGAGCCGAACAGGACCTGGGTGGCGCCGATGCGGTCGGCCAGGGCCTCGACGTCGTCTTCGGGGTAGGGGGACACGAAGCAGCACTGCTTGAAGATCTCGCTGATGCGCCCGGCCGGGCGGCCGGCGGGCCAGGGGCCGAAGCGGGCCATGCCCTTCTTCTTGTCCATGAGGGTGAGCAGGTAGTGGACCCAGTCGGAGCCGTTCTCGATGCTCAAGAAGTTGAGGTTGGGGAAGCGGGCATGCATGTTGCCGTACAGCAGCGCCCCGAACGTCTCCATGATGGGGCGGTCACCGTGGAGGAAAGCCCACTGGAACGCCGACATCTCCCGCACGTTGGCCACAGGGTCGTCGCCCATTCGCACGGCCAGGTCGCCGTAGCGCAGATCGGAGATGTGGAACGCCACCGGGACCTGAGCCTCGTTGAGACGAGCCCAGAAAGGGTCGTAGTAGGGGTCGGCGATAGAGCGGCCCTCGCCTCCCCACGGACAGGGCCGCAGATGCACGATGCGGGCCCCGGCCTCCAGCACCCGGTCGAGCTCGGTGATGGCGTGCTCACGGTCGAGTAGCGACAGCAGCGGCGGGGTGAACAGGCGGTCTTGGTAGACGTAATTCCAGTCGTCCTCCAGCCACCGGTTGAACGCTCGCAGGTTGGCGTAGGTCTGCTCGATGTCGTCGACCATGTACTCCTCCACCGACACCCCGAAGGTGGGCAGCAAGACAGCCCACTCCACGCCTTGGCTGTCGAGCAGGTCGAGGCGAGCGTCGGGCTGCTTGTACGCGGGGAGCATGTTCTCGGCGGTGTAGGCGTCACCCCAGCTCAGATCGGGGTTGTCCCGCTTGGCCTTGAACATCTCGTACATGGAACCGGGCGCATTGGTCTTGTCGAACTTCACGTGCATGAAGTTGTAGGGCCGGTCCCCGACCTTGACCTCCCACTCCCCGTCGGCTCTTTGGCTAGCGGTAATGGCCTTGTGGCGGTAGCGGGACTCGATGTGGCGGCTGAAGCAGTCGGGTGCCTCGTAGTAATGGTTGTCGGAGTCGAACGTGCGGTAGCCGAGGGCGGCCATGGGGTTCAGCTTAGGTTCTGGGTGTGATGGGCAGCCCAGCGGCTACTGGATGCCCAAGACGAGCAAGTCGATCGTCAACGCGACGGCGAAGTGGAGGGCGGCGCCTAGGTAGACGGAGCCGGTGCGGAGGCTGAGGAAGCCGAGGACGGTGCCGGCAACGATGGAGCCGAGGGCTTCGGCCAGGGGTTTGGTGAGGTGGATCATCACGTAGGGGATGAGGGCGATGAACACGGCCATGGCCCCGAAGCGGCGGGCGAGGCCGTGAACCAGCACGCCGCGGAAGAAGAACTCGAGGGCCAAGAACTGCCCGGCGTACACCGCCTGCCAGATGTAGAAGCGGGGCCAATAGCCGATGCCAGGGGGCGGCTCGTAGAACGGGTAGGTGTCCTGGAATTCGGCATTGAAGCTGGCCGCCACCACGAACGGCAGCAGCACCAGGTAGAGACCCAAATAGAGGGGCGCATGGCGGCGGAGCTCGGGGCCAGTTTTGAGGCCGAGATCGCGCAGGCGGGTGCGTAGTACCAAGCGGGCCACCAGCACGGCGGGCACCACGTAGACCACCCAGCGGAACAGCCCCCAGTACATGCGGCGGTTGAAGGGGGCGTGTTCGGAGCTGTCCAAGGCTCGGTCGAACCGGTCGGACAGCCCATCGAGGGCTACGCCGTCGAGGGTGACGGTGAGCCAGTCGGTGGTGCTCGACAGCCCGCCGTAACGGATGGCGATGACGGTGCCGATGGCCAGCAGGATCAAGACCACCGCGTTGCGGTCCACCTCCCCCTGTGTTGGAGCCGCGGCCCGAATCCGGTCGCCGATCCCGCTCATCGCCGGGGAGCCAGGGTCACGGGGTGAGGTACCACCCGCCGGAGATGTTGATCACCTGGCCGGTGATGTGGGCCGACTCGTCGCTGCACAAGAAGGCGATGGTGTTGGCCACGTCCTCGGGCTCGGCGTGGCGGCGTAGCGGGGTCTCCTCCCGGAACGACTCGTAGTACTCGGCCTGCGCGTCCACCCACTTCGACCGCACCAAGCCAGGCGCCACGGCGTTTACCCGAATGTTGTGCGGTCCGCCCTCGATGGCGGCTCCTCGGGTGATCTCATTGAGGCCGGCCTTGGCCGCGGCGTACGGCCCCTCCCGACCGTTGCCCCCCAGGTAGGCGGCCACCGAAGATACGTTTACAATCCGCCCCCACTCCCGATCCCGCATGGCCCCGATGGTGCGCCAGATCAGCCACCAGCAGGCGGTGAGGTCCACGGCGATGACGCTGTCCCAGTCTTCGGGGTCGAAGTCAAAGATGCTGCCCTGGACGTTGATCGCCGCGCTGTTCACCAAGATGTCCACCGACCCCATCTCGGCGTAGACCTCGTCCATGGTCTCGGCCATGCGCTCCCGGTCGCCGATGTCGGCCACCGCCGCCATCACCGGCACGTCGTAGGCCTCCCGCAGGGCCTCCGCCGTCTCGTTGGTGCGGCGCTCATGGTTGTCCAACACCACGATGCCGGCCCCATAGGAGGCCAGCGTCCGACAGGTGGTCGACCCAATGGCCGCCCCCGCCGCCCCGGTCACTAGCGCGACCCGCCCGGCAAACTCATTCTCCGCAGGCACAATGACCGCCTTTCTGGCCTAATCTTTGTTGTACGGTACCGTACAACAAATGTAGGATTGTAGCGCGCACCAGAAGGCCCGAGGTACCCAGCCGATGAGCCAGCATGATGGAAAAACCAGCAGGGTTCAAGAAGAACAGACAGGAGTGTCTCGCGTCGTTCCAGGAAACCAATTCCGCGCCCAATTCTCCGCCATGGTGGACTGGGTTCGCGAAACCGGTGAGCCAATCGTACTCACCCGCTATGGGGAGCCGGTTGTACAAGTTGCCCCTCTCGCACAGACCAATACCCCCGAGACGCTGTTGGGGTTCGGCAAAGGGGCCCAAAACGTTCCCCCCGGATTCAATATCAAGACCGAAGACCTGTTCAAGGAGTGGGAGAGCGACTTGCTGGCGACCTGGGACGGCCAACCCGACTCCACTCTTGGCGAATGATCCTTCTTGACACCAATGTGCTCTTGCGCCTCTATGCCGGCCACGACGCAGATTTGGCCCCGGCTGCCACGAGGCGCATCGACCAGGCCAACGCCCGCGGCCAGGTAGTCATATCCCCACTGTCGTTCTTTGAGATCGGAGTGCTGAACCAGAAAAAGCGGCTGCCGTCAGAGATCGATGTTGCCCAGCTGTGGCTGTCTGCCTCAACCAACGGCATCAGAGAAGCGCCTCTTGCCATTCCGGCCGGTATCCGCGCTGCCTCGCTCCACGAAGAAGGCTTCCCTACGAGTGACCCCATCGACCGGCTTCTCGTCGCCACCGCCCTGTCCGAGGGCTGGGAGCTGGCCACCATCGACCGAGCCATCCTCGCCTGGAACGGCCCCCTCCAAACCCTCGACGCCCGCCCCTGACCTCATTATGCCATCAGCCGACAGCGACAACCGGCGAGGTCGGCCACCGCGGCCATCACCGGCACGTCGTAGGCCTCCCGCAGCGCCTCGGCCGTCTCGTTGGTGCGGCGCTCGTGGTTGTCCAGCACCAAGATCCCGGCCCCATAGGAGGCCAGCATCCGACAAGTGGTCGACCCGATAGCCGCCCCCATCACCAGCGCCACCTCCCCGGCAAACTCATTCTCCGCAGGCATGGAGCGATGGTGGCCCCGTCACGGCACCTCATCTCCCAACACCCAGCCATCCGACAAACTGTCACCGCCCCCGGCTACCCTGCCCAATATGACAGTGGGTGTCAGATCGGGAACGCACCCGGCTGAAGGAGGCGACAAAATGGCCGAAGCCATCGAATTGGATCTTGAAAGTGCCATTCGCAACGCAATAGCTCATCCCGAAGATGAGCCTTGGCACGCCACCAACGTCCTGTTGTGTGTCGAGCAGAACACCCACGTTGACGTGTCCAGCCTTCAGACCGTCTTCTTCCGCATGTTGGGTGATGGAGTAATCACACTCGGCCCTGGCTTCGTCCCAGAGCTCGTTGACTAGCTCAAGCCTCCAACAGAAGCGTGACAAGCGCCGTCATTCTTCTGGTGCATCCAATGATCCCAGATCAACGGGAGCGCGCGACCGGGATCGCATCCTCTATTCGGAGCCATTCCGCAGGCTGCTTGGTGTCACACAGGTAGTTGGTGCTCATGAAGGCACCGTCTTCCACAATCGGCTGACTCACTCAATCAAAGTTGGACAGATTGCTCGACGTCTCGCTGAGAAGATTCTGAATGAGAGTACAAGCAATGGATCTACTGACGCGATTGAAGCACTTGGTGGCCTAGACCCCGAAGTGGCCGAAGCTGCCGCTCTAGCACATGACATTGGACACCCTCCCTTTGGACACGCCGGTGAATCTATCCTCGACGAGCTAACACGCCAGAGAGGTTGCCAAGAGGGCTTTGAAGGCAATGCACAAAGCTTCAGAATCATAACCAAATTGGCCTTCCGGAAACCTGACCCAGATGAACCATCAGGTCTTGACTTATGCCGAGCTACATTGCGCGCAACATTGAAATATCCATGGCTACGTCACTTAGACGGAAACAATCAGCCTGATCCAAATCATGACAAAAGCAAGAAGTGGGGAGCATATAAAACCGAACAATACGACTATGAGTTTGCTTTAGGACTGGATCTTCCTAGTCAACACAGTAAGAGCCTCGAAGCAGAAATCATGGACTGGGCTGATGACATCACCTACGCAGTACATGATATGGAGGACTTCTATAGAGCAGGTCTCATACCGCTACCTACTTTGGCACTAAATCCTGGGGAATATGAATGTGTATTTAGCAGAGCAGCGAACAATTGTAGCAAACAAGGAATAGACATTGGGGCAGAGGATGCCTCAGAAGTATTCAATAGTTTTCGAAGACTGTTCCCCACTACACCATTTACAGGCAGCCCATCACAAATTGGACGAGTTGTCTCGTTACGCAGCTACTTAATTGAGAAACTCATTAACGCATTCAGTATTTCATCCTACGATGATCAAATTGTCATTGACCAAGAGGCTAGAATAATTGCAGAAATACTTAAGTCTCTGACTTGGATATATGTGATCAAATCACCAGATCTTGAATCTCAGAGATTCGGATACAAACGAATCATCACCGATATATTTGAAGTTTTCTGCGAAGTTGAAGAGTCTGGAAACAAGAAGAGCAAGGACAATCTCCTAAAAGCTCCATTTTTTGTCCGTACAATATTTGACGAATGCCATGCAGCCCGACGAGCAGCAGACTATATCACCAGCCTTTCAGAAGCTCAGACTATACAACTCCACGGTCGCGTAATGGGATATTCCTTAGGCTCTGTACGTGATCTAATTGTGTGAAAGCATGATTAATTGATGAGTTAATACCAGAAATGTCGGGGTTTATGCCGGATAGTGCCCAAACTCCCGTGGCCGCTCTTTGAGCAGCGCGTCAGCTAGGGATTCGGAAGTGCCGTCAAAGTGGAACACCTAGTCGGGGTCGTAGAGGTCTTCTAGCTCCGGGGGGTCCTTCAAGGCTGACCATGCCCAGATCACGGGTCATGGTCTTAGCGTAGCCAGTGAGGGGGTCCACCACGGTAGACAGGCTGGGGCAGACGGGTTAGGTTGCAGAGCGTCGTGAACACCCCGGCCCTTGTGGTCGGGCAGTCGAGAAGAGATCGGGGAGCCAGCTTCTGCTTGGTTCCCCTTCGGCTCGGCTGCGTCGGTGTTCACGACAGGATATTGACTCTCTGACCGAAGGGGACCACCTGATGACACCGAGAAACGCCGAACTGCGCGAGATCGCCACCGCGACCAAAGACCTCACCGACACTGATCGGCTGGTGTTTGAGGCGCAGTACGCCCGCCACCGCCGAGACCCTGCCATTGCCACCATCTTGAGCGTCGTCTTCGGCATCATCGGGGTGGACCGGTTCTATGTCGGCCAAGTGGGAGCGGGGTTCGCCAAGCTGTTCACGCTGGGTGGTTTCTTCATCTGGGCGTTCGTTGATTTATTCATAATCCGCCGCATAACGGCCGAATTGAACGCATGGGCGATCCGCGATATCAAAGCCCACCTGACTGGCGACTGGACGTGAGGCTGGCCGCCGTAATCGTTTCTATTGCCGGACTGCTGCTGTTCGGCTGCGCCGCGTCTGATTCGGAGCCGACCAACTCGAAAGAGTTGTTCGAGCGCTGCGTGTCGGCATGGGACGGCAACCATGAAGGCCTTGAAGCGCTGATCCGCCGCCAACTCAACGACCCGGGCAGCATGGAGACGCATGGCACCTACTACAACCCCGGCGACAGCATCGCAGACGGCGAAATCCGCATCCGTTTGGACTACAGCGCCGCCAATGCCTTCGGCGGCAAAGTGCGAACTGACGCATGGGCGACAATGGGCCTCGACTGCAAGATCATCACCGTCACCGACTACGGCTTCTGATGAGCTGCGAATGCGACCCTTAGGGGTGTGTGCTGAGTGCCCAGCGGAACCCGCTGAAACGGCTATTGCGCTGGACATGGAGAGCGAGCGCGGCACTGGCCGTTGTCGGTGTTGCCCGCAACCGCGTTGGCTGACTGCGACACTGGGGGTTTCTCCCGTCGTTCCGCGTGCGTTGCCGGTCGGGACGACGCGGAGGAGCTGGTATGGCTGGTCGGCTCGACCACCTTTGGGTCGGTGCTGTTCTCCTTTGTGCTTGCGGCGTGCCGTTGGCTGGCCCGCGAGTGCCGGACCTGTATCAAGCCCGTCGCGCAAGAATCGCCCAAGAGGATCAGCGGCACAAGACTTGACACCTGATGACCTGGCAAACACTCGCTTGGAACAAGGCCTTGGAGTGGACAAGAGCAAGTTTCTGGGACCCATATACGGAACTAGACAACCCTAGGCCGCTGACCAAGGGTTACGTGCTGTCAAACCAATCAGAAAGGAAACCATGAAGAAGAAAATCATCGCAGGACTTGCTGTCCTGGCTGCGCTGGGAGCGCTCCTCGGCTTGAAAGCGTCTGCACAAGGAGATGACGTGGCGACGCTCTACAACGAGATCAACGCAAGGGGGAACCTGATAATCGCCCAGGAAAACCTGCTCAACGCCTACCGCTGCAGGTACAGCGTTGACTTGGAGATCGTGCCCGGCGGGTGCAGCAATGGCATTCCCCGCGAGACCCTGGTCTACACGCCATATGGGCAATCAACGCCAGAAACCGCACCTAGCTCTCCGCATCCCACGTCTGTTCCCGCAACGGATCAGACCTACCAAGACTGGTCGTTCCTGGCCGACACCGGAGACGGCATTACCCTAGCGATCACCCTTGAGCCTGGGGAGTATTCCTGGGCCGATCCGACCTCCTTGGTCGTGCGATGCGATTCCTCGTTCTCCGAGCTAGAGGTCTTTGCGGGATTCCCGTCCGAGTACATCGCCACCGGGAGCTTCGGCGTGCTCACGGTCACGTACAGCATCCGCCCAGCGGGAATTCGGGACACCAGCACTGCCTGGTCTACGAGCACTGACGACAATGCGGTGTTCAGCCCGAACCCGGTCGCACTGGCACGTCAGATAGCGAAGAACGGCGGGCGCAGTTCCAGTATGACGGTGAACGTGAACGACGCATTGGATGACAGCATTGGCGATACGTTCAGCTTGAACGGGGCTGAGACCGCTGTCCGCCATGTGTTGACCGCTTGCGGCCACTAGTGGTGTGTCGCGGATTTGGTTGAGTGGTTGAGGGCGGTTTGTGCTCGGCGGGTTTTGGCGGGGATGTCGTTGGCGGGTTTGGTCCATTTGAGGGGTCGTGGGTTCTCGTTCCAGTGTGTTGTCCAGGTATCGATTGTTTCTTCGAGGTCTTGGACGGAGTTGAAGCTGTTGTTTTTGAGGGCTTTGCGGGTGAGTATGGAGAACCAGCCCTCTATGAGGTTGAGCCACGAGGAGCTGGTGGGGGTGAAATGCAGGTGCCATCGGTCCCTTTTGGGGTGCGATAGCCAGTCGCGCACGGGTTGGGACTTGTGGGCCGACAGGTTGTCCAACACGATGTGCACGTGAGGTTCCCCCCTTTTTGTGGAGACATGCTCTATAAGGAGGAGCTATGTCT
>LXNI01000615.1_pt1 | contig 39398 bp, 44 predicted proteins | sample 809091 | NCBI WGS metagenome assembly LXNI01 (sample SAMN04870527, study PRJNA318959) | sponge metagenome | biome: 01000161; feature: marine sponge reef; material: water | host: Sarcotragus foetidus | place: Greece: Milos, Mediterranean Sea | collected 2013-05-29 | depth 5-7 m
CTCTCTGAGGGAGAGGGCCGGGGTGAGGGTGATATGGAAATTCCCCCTCACCCGGCGCCGGGTAGGCTTGGCGTTCGCCTCGCCAACCCTCCGCATCCCTCTCCCCCTGACGGGGGCGAGGGACCTTGTGCCGCGCCGTCCTCATCGCCGCCACAATCATATGGCGGCTCAATCGGGTCCCGGCCCTAGGCGTCAGGCTTCGAGTTCGGTCGCTTGCATCGACGGACGCTCCCGAAAAGCTCCATACCAATCGGCAAGCGCCGGGTGGTCGCCGCGCCAGTCATGGTCGGCAAACCGGAAGTCCCGGTAGGAGAGGGCGACGGCGACCGACACCAATCCGACATCGCAGGCCGAGCCCCAACTGTCGGCCTCCGTCTCCAGCTCATCAAGGGCGACGCCGATGGACCGGTCCTGTCGGGCGTAGAGTTTTTCCGAACGAGTATCCTCGTGGAACAACTGCTCCATCCGCTGAAGAATGCAGGCGTCGAGGATGTTGTCGGAATAGGCCAACAGCCGGAGCGCATTTAGCCGTGCATCCCAATCGGCGGGATAGAGCGCGCCACCGCCCAGGTGATCGAAGTATTCGCAGATGGTGTTGGACTGGAACAGGGAACTGCCGTCGTCGAGCACCAGCGCGGGGACCTTGCCGAAGGGATTGATGTCCCGGTAGCCCTCCGGGTCCTCCCACGGATTGACGACGACTCCTTCGACTTGGGTACCCAATCCGGCCTCGAGCATGGAAACCCGGGTTTTGCGGGCAAAGGGGGACGGCTTGGAGTAATAGAGCTTCATGGCGGTTTTCCTGGGCGGGCGGGGACGGTTATAGCTCGGTCCGAACCTGCCAGAGTTCGGGGAAGAAGTAAAAATCGAGGGCGTGCTTCAGATAGCCGACGCCCGCGGTGCCGCCGGTGCCGGTCTTGAATCCGATGATCCGTTCGACGGTCTTCAAATGCCGGAAACGCCATTGCTGAAACCAGTCTTCAAGATCCACCAGTTTTTCGGCCAGTTCATACTCTTCCCAATGTTCCCCGGGTGCCCGGTAGATCTCCATCCACACCCGCTGAACACTCTCGTCGGCGGCATAGGGCTTCCGCCAGTCCCGCTCGAGGCACAACGGGTCGATCTTGAAGCCGCGGCGATGGAGGAGGGCGATTACCTCGTCGTAGAGCGAAGGGCTGTTCAGAACACTTTCGAGGCCGCCCAGGATTTCCGGATCGTGGCGGTGGGGCTCGATCATCTTCGCGTGGCGGTTCCCGAGCAGGAACTCGATGGTCCGGTATTGATGGGACTGAAACCCCGACGAATGGCCGAGTTCGTCCCGGAAGCTCAGATATTCCGTCGGCGTCAAGGTGGACAGGACGTCCCATTGCTGGATGAGTTGCGCCTGAATTCGCGAAACCCGGGCCAGCATCTTGAAGGCGGGTTGCGGGTCGTCCCCGCGAATATGCTCCATTGCCGCGCCCAGCTCATGGATGATGAGTTTCATCCATAGCTCGGCGGTCTGATGCATGATGATGAACAAAATCTCATCGTGGCGCGTGGTGAGCGCGTTCTGGGCGTCGAGCAGCTTGGGCAGGGCGAGATAATCGCCATAGCTCATATCCTCGCTGAAATCGGTATGAGCGCCCTCGGCGATTTGCGCTTGATCGGAATCGTCCTCGGTCATGACATCACCTGTTCAGTGAACCGTTGGCGGCCGCCGGGGTTCGGCACGCGCCGTTCGATTTGTTGACGGCGCTCCTCGTAACGGTCATCCGCCATCGGGTTCGACCTCCGCGAAGGACGCCGCGATCCGCGTCACCTTCCACCCAAATCCTTGGCGCCGCAGTCGAATGTCCATGGGTACGCCGTCGTGTTTCAGGTTCAACCGGAATTCAAACAAACCGGTGAAGAAAGCATAGCTGGTTTTTTCGAAAATTCGCGGAACATTCGGTAGATCGGATTCCGCGGGTGCCGGGTCGCCGGCCGCGGCCGGCGAACGCTTGGGCACACATTTGGCGGCAATGGCCTCGGCATCGGCCAATCCCACGTTTTGACCGATGCACTCCAGAATTTGCGGCCGGTTGAACAGAAGAATTAGGGCGTCGGGCGTGGCGAGGCGTTCCGCGAGCGGCCGGCCAATATTGCTGTTTTCGAATGACAGGCTGACGCTGAGCTGCCCGTCAGCAATGGAAATCCGCCTCGAAGCCTGCCGACGGAGAAACCGGATGACGTCGAGCTCGAAGCCCTCCCTGACCGAGGACCAGTCGACCATACGTTCCACGACCGAACGGTCTTCCGCCTTCAACGCCAGCCACAGCCGGGTCAGCGTGCCGTAGGGCCAAATCAGGTACAGCAGGGCGAAAAAGACGATAAGCCCGCAAAGGATGCGATTGAGCCGGGTGCCCGAGGTTCGTGATGCGGCCATTGCCGGTCCTCACCCGCAAATTTGAGCCGCCATCCGGCGACGCAAATCGCGATCCGGCATCTCTCCGACGCCGGCACGCAGGTTTTCGCGCATATGATCCGGGTTGCCGGTGGCGGGTATCACGCAGGTGATTGCCGGATCGGCCAGCAGATACTTGAGGAAATACTCGGACCAGCTCCGGCATCCGATCTCGGCCGCGAAGTCGGGTAGCGCGCCTCGGGCGTGATGAATCAGGCTTCCTTTCTCCAGCGGCCGGTTCACCATCGTTGCCACCCCCATGTCGGCGCATTTCGCGAGGAAGCCATTTTCGGCCCCGCGGTCGACGATGGAATAGGGGAACTGAACAAAATCGATCCCGCCTTGTTTCAAGTATCCCATCAGCTCTCCCAATGCCGAGGAGGTGTAGTGCGTGATCCCGATATAGCGGATGCGGCCTTCTGCTTTCCAGCCGCGCAAGGTGTCCAGGTGATCGTCGCAGTCGATCAGGTTGTGCACCTGCATGAGTTCGATGTTGCCGGTCCGAAGCCTGGCCAGCGAGTCGGTCATCTTGCGAATTCCCTTCTCCTTGTCCCGGGTCCAAACCTTCGTGGCGATCCATGACTTCCGGCGGGCACCCATTTGCTGGAGCAGTTCCCCGACCACGCTCTCCGCCCTGCCGTACATGGGCGAGGAATCGATAATCGATCCGCCGGCGCCGAATAGAAGGTCAAGCACCTCCGTCAGGTTGGTCCGCTTGAGCGAGGAGAGGCGGGTGTCGAAGGATTGATGCGTGCCGAGTCCGACGACGCCGATTTCCTCGCCCGAGGACGGGATCCGGCGGGTCAGCATCCGTTCACCAGGCATATGACTCGCCTTTCCGCCCGCCATTCCAATTGAGAAACCGGCCTGCACCCGACCGAACCAAATCCGCGATCGCCTTGCGCATCCCGGTGATGCAGATCACCTTTTTCTGGTCCGAGGCTTCGAGATGACCGATAAACGCCTTGGTTACTCGTACAGGGGCGATGACATTCACCCGCATCATGTTCCGCCAATGGGTATAGTCGATATGACCGGGCGTCCTGGCCCGGCCGCCGGGGTCGCGGGCGGTTGCGGTCAGGTCCCGGCCGTCAGCCGCATACTGACGGACGAATTCAAGGCCGATTCTTCGGCTTGCGCCGGTAATCAACACTGTCGGCATGGAAGCGTAACCTGTGGACCAAATCTTGGATCGGGTATTCTAGGCCGATGATGGGGGTGTGGGGAGAGAGATTACGCCGCGGATTCCGCCGGTCGCCCGGCGAGATCGCCCGCCGTTTGGGCTACGAATGGTCGGCGCAGACGGAACGCTGGCGCCGGCCGCCCGCGGCGGACGCCGATGCGGAACAGTTCGCCCGGTTGTTTGGCGACCGCAGCCTCACCGGCCTGGTTGAACGGGTTGCTCAATACCCCCATGCCGCGTGGACCGACAAGATCGACCCCGCGGACTATGAGGGGTCCTGCCCCGGTGACGCGGCGAGAATCCGGGAATTCGCCGCCCGGGCCCGACGCCATGAAGTAAATCTACTGGGCTCGGGACCGGTCGGACTCGGCCGGCAAATCGACTGGCAGCGGGATATCAGAAACGACGTTGCCTGGCCGGTCAGCTTCTTTCGGGACATTGACATTCTGGATCGGGGCCGCAGCTCCGATATCAAGCTGCCGTGGGAACTCTCGCGGCTGCAATGGCTGATCCCCGTCGGCCAGTCCTATCTTTTGGGTGGGGACGACGAAGACGCCGCCGCCGTCCGGGCGGTGATCGAGGGTTGGATCCAAGAAAACCCATACGCCCTGGGCGCCAACTGGGCCTCGACCATGGAAGCCGCCATGCGAATTTTTGCCTGGAGCTGGTTCTTCCACGTCTTCAAGGGTTCGGTCCCCTGGTGTAATGACGTATACCGGTTGAGGTTCCTGCGCGCCCTCTACCAGCACGCCGTGTTCGTCGAGCGCCACGTCGAGGTCTTCGGCGGCGACGGAAATCATCTGACGGCGGATGCGGCGGCCCTCTGCGTGGCCGGAGGTTTTTTTGGCGGCACCGTGGGCGATCGATGGATGGCGCACGGGTGGGAGATCCTGCTTCGGCTTCTGCCTGTTCAGGTGCCCGAGGACGGCGTCTGTTTTGAAGCGTCCACCGGCTATCACCGTTTGGTGGCGGAGCTCTATTTTATCGCCGTTCGTACGCGGGCGCGCCTGGGCCTGGAAGTTCCGGATTGGGTCCATGAACGCCTCGGACTGATGGGGCGGTTCTCCGCGGCATGCACGGGACCTGATGATCTGGTGCCGGCATGGGGCGACGGGGATGACGGCCGGGTCTTGCCGTTCGGCCGGCAGGCCGTTCTTGATCACTCGTATCTGCCGGTATTGGTGGGCGCCGGGGGCCGGCCGAGCGCTTCGGCCAATCCGGAACTCCTTTGGTGGAACGGCCCGGATGCAGGTGGCCGCGATCTCGATGCGGCGCCAAAACCCGGGTCCGCGATATTCGAGCCGTCCGGGGTCGTTGTCCTCAAAGGGGAAAGCGATCTGCTTTTTGCCGATGCGGGATCGGTGGGATTTCTTGGCCGCGGCGGTCACGGCCATAATGATTGTCTGTCCATTGAGCTTTGCCTCGATGGGTCGCGTCTGCTGAGCGATTCCGGCTCGTTCGTTTATACGGAATCGCCGGAACTCCGGGATCGGTTCCGAAGCACTGGCGCTCACAGCACCCCGCAAATCGACGGCGCGGAGCAGAACCGGTTTATCCGGGGCGAGCCGTTTCGGCTCGAGGATGACGTATTACCCTCGATCAGCGGCTGGGCCCCGGGCGAGATCGTGGAGTCGGTTCGGCTCCGGCTGGATGGATACGGGGCATCGGACGCGGGTATCCCGATGGAAAGAGCGCTTATCCTCGACAAGCAACAACATCGGGCGCTGGTTCGCGATACCTTCCACGGAACGGGCGGGCATCATTTTCGCATTCCATTTCACCTGGCCCCGGGCCTTGCGGTCAGGTCCATGGACGATGGCCGGTGGCGGATCGAAAATGGAGATCGGGTCTTTACCGTCGCTTGTCTGGAGAGCGACCGTTGGACGGGCCGGCTGGAGGAGGGAGACCACTCGCCTTCCTACGGCATTCGCGTCAAGCGCCCGGTCCTGGTCTTCGAAAGGCAGGGCGGCCCGCAAACCTGCACCGTTATACTTTCGGCTGGTGACGTTCCGGCCGATGAACTGACCGGGTGGGCGGCCGCGGTCGGTGAGGGTTCGTGAACCCGATCGGGTCGCGACGACGGTGCTTTGGACGTATAGGCGAGTTGATATGACAAAGATTGCTGACGCGTTTGGGACTTCTATGCGGATAGGCTAGCTATAGGAATGCGTGGCTCTGATCGACAAATTGGAGAGGCATTTCGGAACGTGCCACGCGAGAAATTTCTCGGTGATGGGCCATGGTATGTGACTGTCCCAAATGGCTACGCCCGCACGCCGACAGATGATCCAACCATACTCTACCAAGATATTGTTGTCGCACTTGATCGCGACAAGGGCATACATAACGGTCAACCTAGCTTGCATGCACGTTGTCTACACGCATTGGCGATCAAAGAAGGTGAATCGATTTTCCACGTCGGCTGCGGTACCGGGTACTACAGTGCAATAATTGCGGAACTCGCCGGCAAATCCGGATTTGTTGAAGCGGTAGAGTTCAACGAGGAGTTGGCCGCGCTTGCAACGACCGCGCTGAGTGATAGAGAAAACGTTAGTGTTTCCTGTGGGACTGGAGATGAGGTGCCGAATTCCCCAGTGGACGTGATTTATGTGAACGCGGGGGTCACTCACCCTTTGGATTCGTGGCTTGAATCATTGAGCGATGGTGGACGCCTATTGTTACCATTGAGTCCCCGCGACGCTCTTGGCGGTCTGTTTGTGATAAAGAGAGGCGCCGAACATTTTTCTGCGAAGCTGATCGATCGGGTGCGCTTTATCTCCTATGAAGGTCAGGCCTACCGGAAACAACTTGAAAAACCGCTGCTGGCCGCGCTCAGAAACCCGAGTGTTATTGATGTAGAATCGTTGGTAATGGGTGGGCCAACAAATGATGAATCATGTTGGTATCATTGGACGGGCGGCTGGTTCTCGACAAAAAAAAGGTAAATCAGGTCGTTTGACGCAAGGCTATTTGTCTCCTCCTAAGCCCAGTCCTTAGAGTTAGAATCAAGCCTTCGACCTGAACCTCAGATCTCCGTGTCGGGCCCGGCGAGGACGCGCCGCGCCTGGGCGGGTTCCGTCGGCTCCAGCCCGTGCCGTTCACAAAAGCCGAGCAGGTCCGGTTCGTGCCCGAGGATGAAATCCAGCACCCCAACGAGAAATGCCGGTTCGGTGATGCCGTCACGAATTTGGTCCGGGCTGCTGCCGGTAAGCGAAATGAAGCGATCCCGCAGGGTGTCCTCCGAGACGACAAAGGCCGCCGCCCAAAGACCGATTGTTTCCCCTCTCTCAAGCGCCATCATTTTTTTGTCTCGCGGCCCCTAGTTGGTATCGAAGAACGAACCACCCCATCGCTGCTGCCACAAGCGTTCGCCGATGTCGCATCCCCGCTTATAGACGTATCCCTGGTTCAGCCTGATCTGCGCGCGGTGAAGCAGCGCGTGTGATTTGCCGCCATTGGCGGGCGGTGCGTCGCCGGCGATTTCGAAGATTAGTTTCCGGCGGATGGCGCGGGCAAAATCGGGGAAATCCTTGGCGACGACGAGAAATGCGTTCGGGCCGCCGATGACGCAGCCGCGATAATACTCGTCCAGATCCTTCAGGTTGAACCGGCTGCCGAATCCGCCGCGCTGATTGACGATCGGTAGGCCATTGATGGTGATCCGCTTTTTGATCGCCGCATCCCGGGCTCGAGTGACCAGTGCGCCATCGTTATTGGGGCCGTCGCCGGCGACATCGATGACCCGGCGCAGACCTTCGTACCGATTTTCCTCAAGTAACCTAACCGCGAAGGCGATGCTGTCGCTGATTGACGTTCGCCGGCCGAAGTTGAGCTCCGCCGAAGTCAATTGGGCCGCGAAGGCCTCAGCTGTTGCCGGCCCGTCGATGACGGTCCAGTCGATGACCAGCAGGGTCGCTCCCTGGTTCGAGTAATCGATATAGGCGACGGCGATCTTCTTGCGGTATCCGCCTTGGATAGCCTCGATGACCGCGGGGTTGCGGATAGCCGCGGCAATACCTTCCCGCTGCAGGCGGGCCTCCATCTCGTCGATGCTGCGGGACACGTCGGTCGCAAGCACGAGTTCAAGATCGACAGGTTCGGCACGAAGGGGTGAGACCAGCCCAATGAATAGGATCAGCAACGCAAGGATTGGAGGTGTCAGGCGATGAGGTAGCCCGGACCCGCCGCTCATCCGTGATGCCGCCACGCCGTGAACCGCGCATGGGCCGTTATGCCCGGGGATGTGAACATGGCCGGGACACCCGCAGCCCCGGCGGGCGCAAACAACGCCTCGCGGAGCGAACCGGAGACGTCTTTGACCGGAAAGCCCTGTTCGGTGAGCGGGCGGCAAATGCCGCCCCAAAATTGCCGGCCGATTAACGGCAGGGCGGCAACCGCGCAACCGAACGCGGCGGCCATCCACGCCTTCCGGCGTTTGGCCGTCAACTCCACGAGTGTCGTTGCGGTACCGCGATCCCGCGGTCGGAACCCTGGTATCTGATCCAGCATCGATAAATCCCGCTCGCCGCACGCCAAATGCCCACCACACGGGTATTTTGCCGGAGTCTACACCGGTGCAAGGGTGCCAGGGCAAGATTTTGTTGGCGTCCTCGCAATTATTTGCCGGCCGGCACGGCATGTTTCTCACTCCGCCGCGCCGAGGACAGGTCGAATGCATCAGCCAAAAGTTCATACGATCGGCATCGGGCCCCGGGGTCGTGGGTGATGGTCAGGACCATGATTTCATTTGTACCGTAGGTCTCCGCCATGCCGGTCAAAATATTGCGGCATTGATCAGGGTCCCCATAAAGGCTTCGCGATCGACTGGCCGCGATAAACCGAATTTCCCGGTCGGTATAGTCGAATTCTTCCGCTTCCCCGGGCGAGGGAAACGGCATGAATCCGCCTCGGATGCGTTGGACCAAGCTCAGGTCGCGGCTCTTCGCCAACCGGGCCGCTTCGGCCTCGGTCTCGGCGCAGATGACGAACACGGCAAGGATTGTTCTCGGTGTGCGAACCAGTTCGGACGGCCGGAAATGTTGCTCGAATCCACGAATTATGGGCTCACCGCCTTCAGGCGTGATGAACTGGGCGAATGCGAAATTCAGCCCGAATTGCGCCGCCAATAGGGCGCTTTGGTCGCTCGAGCCAAGGAGCCACGGAACCGGAAGTGTTGATGTCTTTGGGCTGACGTCGATTGCCGAGAAGGCCTGGGTTGGCGGCGGGGCATCGGACAGGAATGCCATCATATCGGCGACACGCGCCGGGAAGTACTCGACGCCGATTGCCGATCCGTAGGCCAATGCCGCGGCGGTGATTTGATCCGAGCCCGGCGCGCGTCCGATGCCCAGATCGATGCGTCCCGGATAAAGGGCCTCCAGTACCCGGAAGGTTTCCGCCACCTTTAGCGGGCTGTAGTGACTCAACATGACGCCGCCGGTGCCCACGCGAATATTCTCCGTTTCACCGGCGATACGGGTGACCAGGATTTCCGGCGCGGGACCCGCCAACGAGGCCGTGGCATGGTGTTCGGCCAGCCAGTAGCGGGTGTAGCCGAGTTCGTCGGCACGCTGTGCGAGCTCAAGCGTCTCGTGAAGCGTCTCCACCCCGGTTCCGCCGGTCCGAATGGGCGATTGATCCAGGATGCTGAGAGCAATGGTTGGTGAGGCCGACATGCGACCGGAGTATAGCCGCCGATTCCTCGATGACGAGGGTGGGATGGGGTCCGGTTGTGCAATTCGCCGGCGCCCGTTATAGACATGGGATGCCGCGCTGTTTTAAACCGGTGTCGTTGCTCCTGTTTCTCGTGGTTCTCGCCGCCTGCGACCGGGAGGCGTACATCTTCACCCCGAACGAATTTGACCGTGGGCGCCCGGGATTCGGGCGGGAATTGACGGATCGTTCGGCGCTGCAGATTTGCTACAACAACCAGACAATTACGCCGCAGGCCCTGCTCGGCATGGCGGCCAAGGAATGCGGCCGGTTCGGAAAACAGGCTGTTTTCAGCCATCACGAGTACCTGGAGTGCCCGTTGATGACGCCGGCGCGGGCTCATTTTCAGTGCGTCGCTACCCCGGCAACGCCGCCTCGCTAACCGATTCCCTATAACGTGTTGTAATGTGATAGGGTTTTGAGGCTCGCGACGTAGAGCGTCCGTAACCCCTCGAGAGCAGAGGCGTACAATGAAAAACGGAGTGGCCGGGCGGGACCGGCCAGCCGATTTTCATCGCGCCGGGGACGTTGGGCGGCGGCGGTGTCTGGCAGGTCCCGGGTTAATTCCGGCCGGATCTGAATTTCCCCTCCGGTGCAACAGGCTCGGGGGATTTCCGGTCGGCATCGATGCAGGTGCTTCAGCGTGCGGAGAGTGACGGCAGTGATGCAAGTCCTTGTGGCGGCCATCGCAGTCTATGGGCTGCTGATCGCGGTGCTTTATCTCGGCCAACGGAACCTAATCTATTTTCCAAGTTCGGCGCATCTCGATCCCGGGTCCTTCGGCGTCCCCGAGTTTGAGGTCGTGCGCCTTGAGACTGACGACGGGTTGCCGCTCGCCGCTTGGTGGCACCCGCCGCGGGACGACAACTGGACCCTAATTCTTTTCCACGGCAATGCCGGTCACATCGGTCATCGGGCAAACAAGGTCGCGCCGTTTCTGCGTGAGGGGAGGGGAGTCCTTTTGGTCGAATATCGCGGCTACGGGCCCAATCCGGGATATCCGACGGAGCAGGGGTTGTATGCCGACGCCGACGCCGCCATGTCATTTGTTTCGCGGCAGGGAATCGAACCATTGCGCATCGTCCTCTACGGCGAGTCCCTGGGCACGGGTGTCGCCGTAGAGACCGCGGTTCGCCATCCGGTCGGCGCTTTGGTCCTCGAGGCGCCCTTCACCTCCATCCCGGATATGGCCCGGCTCCGGATGCCGTTCGTCCCGGCCCGGCCGCTGGTCAAGGACCGCTTCGACTCGGCGTCAAAGATTGGCGGGCTCAGGATCCCCGTCATGGTCATCCATGGCGGTCGTGACAGGACGATCCCGATCCGCTTTGGCCGGCGCTTGTTCGATCAAATCTCAGCCGAGAAGGAGTTCGTTCATTTGCCGGCGGCCGGTCACAACGATCTGTTTGATTTCGGCGCGCGGGAGCGTGCGGCCGATTTTGTTGACCGGGTCATGGGTAACGGCGGCGAAACGTCAGGTTCGCCGCCGGTGACAAACTGATGCCGGTCGCGGCGTTCCCGCCGGGCATGGAGACCTATGAACTCATCGGCGAGGTGATCCACGGGACGTCACCGTCCCCCGGGCAAGAACTTCGGTATGCTGCTTCAGGCCGCGGAGTCGCTCGTTTCGGCCAATGACGCGAGGCGCTCCGGGGTGTCCACATCGAACAACACGCCATCGTCCTCGATGATCACCTCATGGACTTTGTCGGCGTGGTCTTCCAGCAGGTGGCGGGCGCCGACATCGCCGCTCAAATGCTGCATTTCACCAAAAAACTGCGCGCCCCAAAGTACCGGGTTGCCGCGCTTCCGGCCGTGAACCGGCACACAAATGGCGCGGCCTTCCACCGGATCGAACGCTCGTATGAGGTTCCTGATGTGCTCGGCGGTGACCAGCGGCATGTCGCCAAGACAGATAACCGCCGCCGCAATGTCGTCCGGCAGCGCCGAAAGTCCGCTCTTCAACGACGTGCTCATACCGCTCGCATAGTCCGGGTTACGCACCAGCGTCACCGGTAGACCGGCCAGGGCTGCACCGACCTTCTCGGGTTCATGGCCGGTTACGACGATCACATCCTTGCCGACGGCGTCCAGGACGGTTTCCACGACCCGCCGGACCATCGGTGCGCCGTCCACGTCGGCCAGCAGCTTGTTGGCCGGACCCATACGGCGGGATGTACCTGCGGCCAGGACGATTGCCGCCGTCCCGGTCTCTGGCGACAATGCTGCGGCGGAGGCCTCGGCGAGGTCACGTTGCTGGCCGCGTTCGCTGATTTCCTTGAGCAGGCCGCCCGCCCCCATTCGCATGATGTCGGTGCTGGTTACCGGGAGGTCGGCGAGATAGCGCCATAGCACCCAGTCGAACCCATTTAATTTGGGGGAACGCGCGCAACCGGGCATCCCGATGACCGGTGCTTCGTCCCAGTGACCGACAAACAATAAATTCCCCGGATCGACGGGCATGCCGAAATGCTCGATGGTGCCGCCGGCCTCAACCACGGCACCCGGGGCCACGTCCTCCCGATCGACGGTCGCCGAGGCCCCGAAGATCAGGAACAAATCGACGCCGTCGCGTTTCAAGTCGTGCAGCGATTTGGTTACCTCGCCGTGATCGTGGCCGCACCTGATCTCCCGGAAGATATGACTGCCGAAATCGGCCACCCGGGTTTCGGTAATTTCCAGCGTCTTATCGAGGACGCTCTCCTTCAGTCCCGGGAGCCGTGTCTGGATGAGGCCGATCTTCTTGTCACTGAACGGGCTCACCCCAATCAGTTGATCGGCTTCGTTGGCGACAGCGAGAATCGTTTCCAGGACTGATCGTCTGATAGCAAAGGGAATGATTTTGATGGTTGCGACCATCCGGCCGGGCGCGACAACCTCAAAGGGTTCGAGTGTCGCCACCGTGACCGCTTCATCGATCATGTTCAGGCGGTCGACCTTTTCCCGATCCACGGCCAGCACGCCGTGTTCCTCGGCAATCAGGTTACAGCGGCCGGTGAAGGCCTCGCCGGCCCGCAGATTTTGTCCCGCCGCCAACGCCGCGCAGACGGCTGCCGCCGCCTCATCCTCGGCAACGTCGTCGGCATCGAGCCGCGCGACGATGACCGTTTCAATTCCAGCCTCTTGCAAGAGCGCGATATCTTCCTCGCTCAGCAACTGGCCTTTCTTGAGCTTGCGCCCGGGCAGCTTTGCCGAATGAGCGAGGAAGGCGCCCGCTGCCTCGCCAACCGGGATGGGCCCGAATTTCATTAGACGCCGGTCTTGCCGTGCTTGGCGGCGACGATCTCGGAAAGGATCGAAACGGCAATCTCCGAGGGTGATTTGGATCCGATATCCAACCCGATGGGGGCGTGGATGCGGTTGATGTCCTCATCGGTGAACCCGGCTTCCTTGAGCCGCTCGACACGGGAGGCATGGGTGCGTTTGCTGCCCAGCGCACCGATATAGAAGGCATCCGATTTCAGCGCCCGGTCGAGGGCGGGATCATCCAGCTTTGGATCGTGGGTCAGGGTAACGATCGCGGTCCGGCCGTCCGGCTTGATTTCATCCATTGCGTCGTCGGGCCATTCGTCATTGAGGCTGACGCCCGGGAACCGGTCTATGGTGGCGAATGATCCGCGGGGGTCGACCACCGTTACATCGAATCCGGCCAAGGCGGCCATTGGCACCAGCGACTGGGCAATATGGACCGCGCCGACGCACACCATCCGCAGCGGCGTGTTGAACACCCGGACAAACAGGTTCCGGCCGCCGTCTTCGATTACCCGGCTGACGTCCGAGCGCAACGCCTGACGTACCTGAGAGACCACGTCGTCAGGCAATGCAAGGCCACCGCCGACGCCGTCGGGACGGACCAGGCTGCGTTCGCCGGTTTCGATATCGGTGACCGTGGCCACGGGACGATCGGAAATCAGCTGCTCCAGCATCTCCCGATCGGCTTCCTTCTCCACCAATACCTTGATGTCGCCGCCGCAGGCGAGGCCGACTTCCCACGCCTGTTCGTTGGTGACCCCGAATTCCAGGGTGCGCGGCTTCCCGTCCTCAATGGACTGCAGGGCCTCTCCGACCACCGCGCCTTCGATGCAGCCGCCTGACACGGAGCCCACGAAGGCACCGTCGCCGTCGACCGCCAACTGGCTGCCGACCGGACGCGGCGACGAGCCCCAGGTCCCGATGACCGTCGCCAAGGCGACGTTCTTGCCGGACCCGAGCCAGTCGGTTGCTTGTTCCAGTACTTCGTCGGCTTCGCCCATCGCTTCCTCGCGATTATGACATCCGACCTAACTTAAGCAGCCAGTGCCCGTTTCGCCATGACCGTTACCAGGTGCGCGCGGTATTCGGCGCTGGCGTGGATATCCTCGTTGAGGCCGTCGGCGGATACCTTGATGTCGGCGACCGCGTCCGGAGACCAGTTGGCGTTGAGTGCCTCTTCCATTTCCGGCACCCGGTAAACGCAGGCACCGGCGCCGGTCACCGCCACCCGGGCGCCGCCCGAGGTCTTGGCGACGAACACCCCGACAATCGGATAACGGGAGGCCGGGTTCGGGAAATGCATATAGCCGGCGGCCTCGGGAACCGGGAACGAAACCCCGGTAATCAGCTCGCCCTCATCGAGCGCGGTCGTGAACATGCCCTCGAAGAAGTCGTCCGCGGCGATCGTCCGCTGGTCCGTGTGTATGGTCGCGTTGAGCGCCAGCACGGCGGATGGATAGCTGGCCGCCGGGTCATTGTTGGCCAGCGAGCCGCCAATCGTGCCGCGATTTCGGACCATGGGATCGCCGATGGTGCCGGCAAGATGGGCGAGAGCGGGAATCTTCGATTGCACCAAAACGGAGGTATTGACCGCATGGTGCACGGTCATCGCCTTGATCACCAGATTGCCGCCGTCCTCGGAGATACCGCGAAGGTCGTCCAGGTCGCCGAGGTCGACCAGATCGGACGGCTGGTCGAGCCGCTGCTTGAGCACCGGCAGCAGGGTCATGCCGCCGGCCATATAGCGCGGATCATCGGCGGCGCCGAACTTGGATTTGGCGTCGTCGACCGATGCCGCTCTGTGATACTCGAAATCGTACATGGTGGTTCCCCTAGCCCCGCATCGTCTCTTGTGCGGCCAGAATGGCTTCGACGATGTTGTGGTATCCGGTGCACCGGCAGAAATTACCCTCAAGACCGTGCCGGACGTCCTTTTCGCTCATGTTCGGATTGTCGTTCACCAGGCCAATGGCGCTCATCACCATGCCCGGCGTGCAGAACCCGCATTGCAGCGCGTGATGTTCGCGGAAGGCCTCCTGCATCGGATGCAGCGTGTCGCCGTCGGCCAGACCTTCGATGGTGACAACATCGGAGCCGTCCATATGCGCCGCGAGCAACGTGCAGGATTTCATGGCACGGCCGTCCACGTGCACCGCACAGGCGCCGCACTGGGTGGTATCACAGCCAACGTGCGTCCCGGTCAGGCCGAGATGTTCCCGCAGGAACTGAACGAGGAGCGTACGGCCCTCGACTTCCCCCGTGACCTCCTTGCCGTTGACGGTCATCTTTATGTTGTACGAAGACATCCGAGCTTCATCTCCCTTGGTTTGGTGCCGAGCCGGCGCAACATCCCGGCATGCTTGGCGCGTATATTTGCAGAACGCCCGGGGCCGGGCAAATTTTTTTAGGTCCCCGTCCGCAACGCGGATTTGGGGCGGCGGGTGGATTGCCGAGGCTCCTGTCGAGGGTTTCCGGCTCGTTCCGGAGTTCAGTTTTGTCTGGAGATGCATGTGGGACGGAATCGGCGTCCTGGTCAAGGTGGACCGCGCCGAGGATATGCGGGGCAATCCCTTGAAAGAGCAGTGGGCTGGCCAGAGCGGATTGCTCGGCTAATATGAGCGAAACGGTCGCCGCCAAAGGCGCCGACGACCGGGGAGGATCAGATGGCCAACAAGGCGGCGCAGGAATCGCGCCTGAGCACCAATCCGCTGTTCAATGACCGGAAGCTCAAGCTCGGGACCTTCAGCACCAATTTGGGGTACGCCGGTGCGTTAACGACGGTCGAGGGGACATTGCCGGCCAGTTGGCCCGCGGTTGAAGCGACCGCCAGGATGGCCGACGACATGGAGTTCGAAGCGATCGTGCCGGTCGCCCGCTGGCGCGGGTTTGGTGGCTTGACGAACGCAGCCGGTCCCGGCTTCGAGACCTATACCTGGGCGGCCGGCGTTGGGGCCATCACCAATTATTCCTGTATTTTTGCCACTTCCCACGTGCCGTTGGTCCACCCGATCACCGCGGCCAAGCAGATGACCGTCATCGACCACATCACCGGTGGCCGCAGCTGCCTCAATATCGTTACGGGGTGGAACCGGCCCGAGATCGAGATGTTCGGGGTCGATTTGATCGAACACGACAAACGCTACGACATGGCGGAAGAATGGTTGAGCATCGTCGACCGGCTGTGGAAGGACGACGAGGAATTCGATCACCAGGGCGAGTACTACACCATCAACAAGGGCTATCTTCAGCCGAAGCCGATTCAGTCACCGCGGCCGGTGGTGATGAATGCCGGTGGCTCCGAGCGGGGACGCCACTACGCATCGAAGTTTGCCGATGTGGCGTTTGTCGCACCCAAGAGCCGCGACTTCGCAATCCTCAAGGAGATGGTGTCCGGCTACTACGACCTCGGCCGTGATGAGTACGATAACGATCCTCAGATCTGGACAAACTCCTATATCTGTTGCGGCGAGACCGAAAAGGAAGCCAAGGAAAAGCTCCATTACTATGTCCATGAAAAGGGTGACTGGGAGGCGGGCGGCAAACTCATCGAGACCATGGGGATCAATGCCGAAACCTTTACCGACGAGGAGCTCAAGGGCATGAAGGCGCACTTCATGGCCGGGTGGGGCGGTTATCCCCTGGTCGGCACCAAGGATCAGATCGTCGACATGCTGCTCAAGCTGATGGATTGCGGCTTCAACGGCACGCTCCTGACCTGGGTTAAATTCGAACAGGAAATGAAGGAGTTCCAGGAGGAGATCCATCCGCTGCTGGAACAAGCCGGCGTCCGGTGAGGAGGCATCATGGATTTCAATAGTTTGGAAGGCCGAACGGCCATTGTCACCGGCGCGGCCCATGGTGAACGGGCCGGGCTCGGTGTGGATATCGCCAAAGCCATGGCGACCGCGGGCGCGAACGTTGTCCTCGTTGATCTCAAGGATTGCGCGGATGTCGCCGCGGAGATCGAAAGCGATGGCGGCGCCGCGCTTCCCCTCATTGCCGATGTGAGCGATGAAGGGAGCGTCCGGGACATGACGGCCAAGGCCGTCGATCACTTCGGCCAGGTCGATATTCTGGTCAACAATGCGGCGTTCGGATCGAACATTCCGCCGATGCCGGTGACCGAGTTGCCGGTCGAAGCCTGGGACGAGCTTATGGCGGTGAACGTCCGCGGGCCGTTTCTGTGCGTGAAGGCCCTGACCCCGCATATGCGGTCGCGGAAGTACGGCAAGATCGTCAATATCGGCTCGACGACGATGATGAGCGGGCTGATCAACCGTCTCCACTATGTGTCGGCGAAAGGCGCCATCCTCGCCATGACCAGATCGCTGGCCGCCGAATTGGGCCCTGACGGAATCCGGGTGAACACGCTGGCCTACGGCCTGATCACCAGCCGCTTGAACGAAGGAGAGCTCGGAGCTGGCACCGAGCGCGGCGCGCAGGTGCTGGGCGGCCGGGCGCTCCGGGATCATGTGCGGGGCGAGAATGTCGTCGGCGGCGCCGTGTTTCTCGCGTCATCGGCCAGCGACCACATGACCGGCCAGATCATGATCATCGACGGCGGCGAGACGTTCTACTAGACCGGCTATTCCCTGGCGTGCTTCCCCACGGTCCAGCCGGCGGCGGTGGCCGCGCCTCTATAGGTAAAAGGCTGTCAGGAAGATCGCTAAAACCACGGTGATCACCAGCGTCGCTTGGCCGATCTCCTGGGTCCGGGCCAGCAGCCCCTTCGGTCCGTGATAGTGGAAGACGGCATCGATGATCCGGTTCAGCATGCCGCCGAAATCCGCATAGATGGTCTTGAGCGCGTTGCCGGTCCGCTCGGCGAGGAATACCGCCCAATCGCGTCCCAGCCGCCGGTAGACCCAGTCGAAATCCAAAACGGTCGAGCGCAGCTCCGGCGGATAAAGGCCGGTGCGCTGAAGGACGGCGAAGGCCAGCGCCGAGAACGCCAGCAGCTGCAAATCGCTGATGACGTGCTCGGTGGTGTACGGCACATAGGTGACCGGGAACGGCAGCATGGCGTAGAGAGGATCGGGATAGACGCCGATGCCGACGCAGAGCGCGGCGGCAAGCCCCATGGCGACCAGCATGTTGGGCGGCGCTTCCTCGGGCCGTTTGCCGGAATCTTGGGCGAAGAAGGCGAAGAACGGAATCTTGATGCCCGAATGGTAGAACACGGCGGCGGACGAGAACAGGAGGACGAGGTAGGGAACGAGATGTCCCTCGGCGGCGGCCGCGGTCAGGATCATGGTCTTGGTGACGAACCCCGAGACCAGCGGAAAGGCCGACGCCGACGCCGCGCCGACGACGCAGAACCCGGTCGTCCAGGGCATGGTCCGGTAGAGCCCGCCGAGTTCCGATCCCTTGGCGGTCCCGGTCCGGTGAAGCACCGCCCCCATACTCATGAGCAGCAGCGCCTTATAGAGGATGTGGGCGAAGGCGTGGCTCGCGGCGCCGTTGATTGCGAGCTCGGTGCCGATGCCGACGCCGGCGACCATGAAGCCCAGCTGGTTGTTGAGGCTGTAGGCCAGCGCCCGGCGGAGATCGTTCTCGATTATGGCATAGAAGATCGGCCACGCGGTCATGACGATGCCAATCCAGATCAGCATATCGGTGCCGGGGTAACCCCGCGCCAATGCATAGACGGCGAGTTTGGTGGTGAACGCGGAAAGAAATACCGTGCCCGTGGGCGAGGCCTCGGGATACGAGTCCTGAAGCCAGTTGTGCAACAGCGGGAAGGCGCACTTGATGCCGAAGGCCGCCAGGATCAGCCAGCCGCCCAGGCTCTCGATCCCAATGAAGTTGAAAGCGATGGAGCCGGTCTCCTTGGCCAGTACCACCGCGCCGGCGGCCAGCAGCACGCCCGAAAGCACCTGGATAATCAGGTAGCGCATACCGGCTTGGTAGGAGCGTTCCGATTTACCGGCCCAAACGATGAATACCGATGTGACCGCCGTCAGCTCCCAGTAGACGAAGAGCGTGATCAGGTCCCCGGCGAAGGTGGCGCCGATGGCCGCGCCCATGTAGGCGAGGGAGGCGGTCTGTTCCGTCCGGTCGTCATTGTGGAGGGCATAGATGATACCGAGGATTGCCGCGATGTAGAAGATGGTGCCGAAGACGATGCTCAGCTTGTCGATCCGGACATGGACCAGGTCGAAGCCGAACAGGCTCATGTGGCCGTAGCTGCCGGGGTCCAGAGAGAACAGCTGCCATATCCCGATCAGCGGCAGCGCCAGCATGTAGGCCCCGCGTACCCGCGAGGGCAGGAACGGCACCAGGATGGCGCCGATGATCATGATCAGTCCGGGCGGGATGCTAGCGATCATAGTAATCCTCATCCCGCATCAGGATCTTGCGCAATTTCTTGGATGACAGCACCAGCAGGAACGGCAGCCCGAAACCATAGAAACCGAAAAATCCGAACAGACTTTCGAAGCCGAATTTGTCGTGCTTGTGGAGAAACAGGTCGAGCGACAGCAAGGCGGCGCAGACCACCACCAGCGCCCAGAAAATCTTGCGCACATTCTTGGGGTAGTCGATCCAGTTGGGCTTCTCGCCCTCGGCCTTGCGGTCCGGATGATGAAACATATGGTCGTCCACGGTCGATGCCGCTCCGCTAGTTGGCCGTGATGGGTTCGAGAAGCGCGGCGATGTCGCCGGCGTAAAAGAACAGCGCGAAGGCGCCTGCCGCCGTTGCGCAAATGGCGATCAGGCAGGGCAGGGGCGCTTCCTGAATACCAGCCTCTGCTGTTGCCGCGGCGCCCACCGACTTGGTGTCGGGGGGCCGCAGGAATGCCCGGGTGATGACCGGCACCAGGTAGGCGGCGCTCAACAGCGAAGAGAGCATGAAGACGGCCACATAGATGATCTGATCGGCCTCGGCCGCACCCATCATCAGATGGAACTTGCTCCACGTGCCGCCGAGCGGCGGAATGCCGATGATGCTGAGGGACGCCACGGCGAACGCGCCCATGGTGATCGGCATGGTCCGTCCGATCCCGTTGAGCTGGCTGATTTCGGTTTTGTGCGCGGCGGTGTAGATGGCGCCGGCGCAGAAAAAGAGGGTGATCTTGCCCATGGCGTGCATGGCGAGATGCATGCCGCCGCCGACGATGCCGGCGGCCGTCGCCAGTGCGGCGCCGAGAACGATATAGGACAACTGGCTCACGGTCGAATAGGCGAGCCGCGCCTTCAGGTTGTCCTTGCGCATGGCGACAATCGACGAAAAGAGAAGCGTACCGGCGGCCGCGATCATCAACCAATCGGACGCGCTGGTTTCGGTGAGGAATTCATAGCCGAATATGTAGACCACGACCTTGAGTACGGTGAAGACGCCGGCCTTCACCACGGCCACCGCATGCAGCAGCGCACTCACCGGGGTCGGCGCGACCATCGCCGCCGGCAGCCAGCGGTGAACCGGCATCAGGGCCGCCTTGCCGATGCCGAACATGTAGAGCGCCAGTAGGACGGCCACCATGACCCCCTCCACCTTGCCCTCCAGGATGCCGCCCTGTTTGAAATCCAGGGTTCCGGTCAGCTGCCAGGTCCAGATCATGCCCAACAGCAGCAAGCCGATGGACGTCGACAGCAAAATGCCCACGTAGGTCCGTCCCGACCGCATGGTCGCCGGGTCGCCATGGTGGGTGACCAGCGGATAGGTCGACAGCGTCAGGACCTCGTAGAAGATGAATAGGGTCAGCATGTTGCCGGAGAAAGCCACGCCGGCGGCGCTCGACAACGCGATGGCGAAGAAGAAATAGAAACGGGTTTGGTGAGCTTCCTGATTTCCCCGCATGTAGCCGATGGAATAGACCGAATTGACGATCCACAGGCCGGATGCGATCAACCCGAACAGCATCCCCAATGGCTCGACGGTCAGCCGAATGCCGAGGCCGGGGAAGATTTCCCACAACACCACATCGGGCCGCGCCCCAGCCAGGACGGCGGGCGTAATGGAGGCGACGGTGATGAACATGATCACCGCGGTCGTCAACGTGACCGTCTCCCGCAAATTCGGCCACTTCCCGGCGAGCAGGATGAATACCGAACCGATCAACGGCACGGCGATGGCCAGTTGCGAGAGGGTTTCGGGCGTCACGCGGCTTCTCCGGCCAACTTAACCTCCCATCAAAAACGTGGCCGCGGCGCGCGCCGTGCCAACGGTTAAATCCGTGTCGATGCCAAAATATACATTTGCGCCGACCAGCACCCACATGGGTACCAGCATCGCCAATGGCGCTTCGCTGATGGTCGCGGCTCCCGCCGGCCGCTCGCGGAAATAGGCGACCTCGATGACCCGCCACATGTAAATGACCGCCAGCAGGGAACCGAACAATATGGCGGCGGCCAGGGGCCACCATTCTTTTTCCAGTGAGGCAAGGATCAGATACCATTTGCTGACAAAGCCGACGGTGAGCGGGATACCGATCAGGCTGAGACCGCCGGTGACGAACGCAGCCATGGTCCAGGGCATGACTTTTCCGAGGCCCGCCATGTCATCGACGTTCACCGAACGGATGCGGAAGAATACGCACCCCAAGGCCAAGAACAGAGCGCCCTTCATCAGCGCATGGTTGAACAGATGAAGTATGCCGGCTGTCAGACCCGTGATGGTGACAAGGCTGATACCGATCAGCATGTAGCCGATCTGGGCGACGCTGGAATAGGCGAGCAATCGCTTGACGTTGGTCTGGAAGATGGCGACCGCCGACATGGCGACGACGGCGACGAGACTGAGTGCCAGCAAAATTTCATCGACGGGCAACGTCTCGAAGATGCCGCCTTTGAACAGCGTGTAGTAAATGCGAATCAGGACATAGACGGCGACTTTGGTGGCTGTCGCGGCCAGGAAGGCCGTGACCACCGATGGGGCGTAGGTGTAGGCGTTTGGCAGCCAGACATGGACCGGGAACAGGCCGAGTTTCAGCCCGATACCCACTGTCAGGAAGGCGACGGCGGCCAGGATGGTCCGGGTCTCCGCAACTTCGGGCAGCCGGTTCGACAAGTCGGCCATGTTGAGGGTGCCGGTCATCTGATACATCAGACCGACGCCGATGACGTAAAAGGTTGCGCCGACGGTGCCGAGGACGAGATAGCGGAACGCGGCGGTCAACGCGCGCCGTTCGGCTCCCAGGCTCACCATCACATAGGTGGAAAGCGAAGAAATCTCCAGGAAGACGAACAAATTAAACGCATCACCCGTCGTCGCGATACCCAGCAGGCCCGACAACGTCAGCAGGTACATCGTATAGAAAAGGTAGATGCGGTCTCGAGGAATCTCCGCCTCCACGCTCTGACGCGCGTACAGCATGGTCACCGCGCCTATGCCCGAAACGATGACGATCAAATAAGCGGCGAGCATATCGACCCGGTACTCGATGCCCCAAGGCGCCGCCCAGTTCCCGATATCGTAACTGACGACCTCTCCCCCGGAGACGATCAAGAGGAGGGCGAGCGAGTCGGCCAACGTGAGGCAACTGATGATCAGAGCCAGGAGCCAGGCGCCGGTGGGTGAGCGGCGAAACATCAGACTGAGCGGCGCGCCGATCAGCGGGATGATCACATGGAGGATCGGGAGGTTGGCTGAGATCATGCCTCGCTCTCCTCTCCATGTTCTTCCATATCCCGGATTCGGTCATCTTCAATGGTGCCGAATTCCTCTTTGATGCGGACAATAAGAGCGAGCCCAAGCGCCGTTGTCGCAACGCCGACGACGATGGCGGTCAGGATCAGTACGTGGGGCAGGGGATTGGAGTAGCGGGTGAATCCTTCGGCGACGATCGGCGCGGTACCGCCGAACACATTGCTCATCGAGATGTAGAAGACGAAGACGGCGACCTGGAAGATGCTCAAGCCGATCATCTTTTTGATCATGTTTTCCTGGGCGATGACGATATAGAAGCCGGCCATCATCAGGACGATGACGATCCAATAGTTGAACAGGCCGATTACCGCCTCCATGGTTCAGATATCCTGTCCGGCGAAGACATAGAAGATGGCAATCATGGTCGAAGAAACGGTCAATCCGACGCCGAGTTCGACGAGAAGAATGCCGTAGTGCTGCCCGGCAACCGGTGTCGGCCCGAGGACGTTGTAGTCGAGGAATTCGCTGCCGAGGAAAATCCCCGCGAGACCCGTGAAGGCGTAGAGCAGGACGCCGCCGGCCATCACGATCCTGTTGATCCTCGCCGGCATGACCTTTCGGCCGTTCTCAATCCCGAATATCAACGCATAGAGTATGAATGCCGCGGCAAAGATGACGCCGGCCTGGAACCCGCCACCGGGCCCGAAGTCACCGTGGAATTGAACATACAGCGCGAAGAGCAGGATGTAGGGAATCATGAGCTTCGCGACAACGCGGAGGATGGAATGGCGGTTCATGCGCGTTCCTCCTCCACATTGTCGCCTTTTTCGTCTTTGACGCCGGGGCGCCAGCGCCGCCGGCCGCGGCCGAGAATGATCAGCACCCCGATACCGGCGGTGAAAATCACCACCACCTCGCCCAGCGTGTCGTAGCCGCGGTAGCTGGCCAGCACAGAGGTCACCATATTGGGCAGACCCGTTTCCTTGGGTGAATCCTGGATGTAGCGCGGCGCCACATGCTTGTTTGCCGGCGCTTCGGGGTCGCCGTAGTGCGGCATGTCCAACGTTCCCCAAATCAACATGGCCCCGGTGGCGACCACGATGACCAGCGGCCCCAAGCGCACCGGCTTGTGCTTTTCCTCCACATTGACGTGGGTGAGTGCCAGTGTCGCTAGGAACAGCAGCGTCGATACGCCGGCACCGACGGCGGCCTCGGTAAACGCGACGTCCACCGCCGTAAGGTGCACGTACACCACCGCCGCCAGCAATGAGAAGATGCCGCTCAGCATGACCACCGCAAACATCAGATGGGACCGGACAATGGCGATGGCGACGGCGGCCATCAGGAGCAGCAGGAAGATGTCGATGAAAATATCCGTGGGGTTCATTCGGCGCCCCCGTCATCCAGGCTCTTACCGTCCTTTGGGCGCCGGTCCTCGGCAAGTTGAGGTTTGATCCCCGACGCCATGGCCGCCTGGGCCAATGCGTGGGACGCGGTCGGACTGGCGAAAAACGTGAAGACGACGATCAGCAGCAGCTTCGCCGTGACCAAGGTAAATCCGGCCTGGAACGCCATGCCGATGACCAGCAGGAAGGTGGCGAGCGTATCGGTGACCCCGGCGGCGTGCATGCGGGTATAAACGTCGGGCAATCGTAGAATCCCAATGCCGCCGACGATAACCAGGAAGCTGCCGGCGAGGATGAATATCCAGCTCGCAATATCGGCGGCCATTACAGGTCCCCCAAATCGTCGCCGGCATGGGGCATGCCGAGATGGCTGTAGCGAAAGAACTTCATCACCGCAATGACGCCGATGAAATTGATCAGCGCGTAGACCAGGGCAATATCGAGAAATTCCGGCCGCTCGATCAGAAAACCAAGCACCGCGATCAGCAGCAGCGACTTGGTGCCGAACATGTTCACCGCGACAACCCGGTCATAGAAGGTCGGACCCTTGGTGGCCCGGATGATCGCCATGACCATGGTGACGAGAATGGCAATTGCGGCGGCGGTAAACATCAGGTCTTTGCCTCCGGTGCGCCGTTTTCACCGTTGCTGTCCACACGGCTCGCCATGCGGTCCATGAGGCCGCCTTGCAGTTCATCGGCGGCGCCCGACGTGAGCGCGTGAACCTCGAATTCGTCATCGATGATGTCGACGGTCACCGTGCCGGGAGTCAGGGTGATGGAGTTCGCATACACCACGTGCCCGAGTTCTGTTTTTTGGGACGCCTTGACCCGGAACATCGTCGGGCTGATGGGCAGGGAGGGGGTGAGGATGATCCGGACAACGTCCACATTGGCCTTTACGATCTCCCAGCCCAGCCACAGCCAATAAGTCGGGGCCGTAAAGCCGAGGTGAATGGGGAAACCCTCGTGATCGATCACATTCATCCGGTGGGTGATATAGACCACCAAGACGCATGATCCGAGGCCAAGTCCGATCAGGAGCGGTTCAAAATGCCCAGATAGCAGCAGCCAAAGTGCAAACAGCACCACCGCCAGTCCAATCGATCGGATCACGTTAAGCCCCTGCTTCCGTCTCTGTATTAATTTGGGCGGCCAAAAGAGGTTCAGCCGCCCAGAAGCACAGAAAATTAGCGGTTCTGTGGGGATAAGACAATGGGAGCCGGTGCTCAGGCCTACCTGAGTTCAATCGCGTATTCTTGAATTGGCCGCACTGATTTGATCAGGCCCTGATCCTTCAGAAATCGGGCGAACCGTTCGTAGCGTCCGATGTCGACAGCCGCCGGCCGCAGATCAAATCGGGGCAGCGTATCCCGCCATGCCCGCCGGTTGAGTTCGTCGTCCAGTTTCTTGTTCGTGCCGATGAACAATTTCCACGATTCGTCGGGGCGGTTGATCAAGAATTGGACGCCCTGCTCGACCGCGCGGATGAAACGGCGGTAGCGGTCATCCGTGGCCTTGGATTTGTTGGCGACCACGATCAGTTCGTCATAGACGGGGACCCCTTCCTCCTCAGGGAAAAAGGCGCGGCCGGGGCGGCCCTCGATGTCCATCTGATTGAGTTCGAAGTTCCGGAAGGCGCCGATCACCGCGTCGACCTTTCCCGACAGGATCGACGGCGAGAGCGAAAAGTTGACGTTGATCAGGGTGATGTCCTTGAGCGTCAGGCCATGGGGTTTGAGCATCTGGGCCAGCAAGGCATCTTCGAACCCGCCGACCGAAAATCCGACTTTCTTGCCTTTCAAATCCGGTATCGCCTTAATCGGACCATCCCGCAGGACGACGAGAGAGTTGAGGGGCGTGCTGACCAGGGTTCCGATTCGTATCAGCGGCAGACCCTGGTCGATTTGGACGTGCAGTTGAGGTTGATACGAAACCGCCAGGTCCGCTTTGCCCGCCGCCACCAGTTTTGGCGGCAGAGAGGGATCGGCGGGCTCGATCATCTCGACATCGAGATTTTGGGCGGCGAAGTAGCCTTTTTCCTTGGCCACGATGAGCGGGGCGTGGTCGGGGTTCACGAACCAATCGAGGAGCAGAGTCAGCTTGTCCGCCGCGGTGGCCGGCGGCGCGACAAGGGTGAGCAGGGCGAAAAGCGAAGCAGCGAGCATTTTCATTGGTTGGTTTCCTTAATCGTCACTGGAGTAGGTTTCAGGTTGCCATGTGATAAGCCGTCGGAGGACGAGATCGACGGCGAAGTAGAGGGTGACCGCCATAACCGCGAGGACGAAAAGCGCCGCGAACATGGTATCGGTTTCGGATCGGGCATTGGCATGGATCATCAGGGCGCCCAGACCGGATGAGGCGCCGACCCATTCGCCGACAACCGCACCGATGGGCGCGACGGCGGCGGCAATTCGAATGCCGGAGGCGAAGGCCGGCATGGCCATGGGCAGCCGCACGTGGCGCAGGATGGCGAAGCGGCTGGCGCCCATGGTCCGGGCCATGTCGAGCAGGCCGGGCTCGGTTCGGCGCAGCCCGTCATAGAGCGCAGCCGTAACCGGGAAGAAGATAATCAGGGTTGCCATCGCCACTTTGGAGCCGATCCCGAAGCCGAGCCACAGCACCAGGATCGGGGCAAGGGCGAAGACGGGAATCGCTTGGCTGACGACCAGCACCGGGAACAGCCAGCGTCGGACGGGCACAAAGAAACTCATGGCGATGCCGCTGGCCGCGCCGAGCAACACGCCCAATAGGAGGCCCAGAGCGATTTCAATGAAGGTGACGCCGGCGTGGCCGGCCAGGAGTCCGGCGTCCTCGACAAAGGCGAGAAGTACCGAGTAGGGCGCCGGCAAAATAAAGGAGGGGGCACCGGTGAACGAGACAATCGCCTGCCAGATCGCAACCAATCCGGCGCCGATGATGATGGGGCGCAGATAAGACAAACTCATTTGCCGCTCTCCGCCAACTCCTGAAGTAGACGGGCCTGCCCGCTCAGGACATCCGGCGCGCCGGCTTCCCGTGGGGGGCGGCCTGCGGGCTCCAGCGGGGATCCCAAGCCGGCCGGTGACCCATTCATCACGAATATGCGGTCGCCGAGGCGAAGCGCCTCGAGGGGATCGTGCGTTACCAGCAACACGGTACGACCGGCCAGCAGCCGGACCGCGAGGTCCTGAAGCTTCAGGCGGGTGATCGCATCCAACGCGGAGAACGGTTCGTCCATCAGGACGATGGGCCGGTCCTCCATTAGGGTCCGTACCAGCGCTACCCGCTGACGCATGCCGCCGGAGAGTTCATCCGGCATCGCGTTCCCGGCCTCGCCGACGCCCGCCGCTTCGAGCAATGCGCTGGCCCGGTCCAGGTCAACCGTCTCACCCCGCAGTCGGGCCCCGAGCGTGGTGTTGTCGACAACGTTCAGCCAGGGCAGCAGGAAGTCGCGTTGCGCCATGTAGGCCACCTGGCCGACCGTGGCCGAGCCGTCACCGCATCGTACCGCCGTGTCGTCCCCGCCGGACAGCAGTCCGGCGATCATCCGCAGCAGGCTCGATTTGCCGACCCCGCTGGGGCCGAGTACGCAGGTCCACCGGCCGGCTTCGAGAACAAGGTTCAAGCCGTCGAAAAGCGGGCGAGAGCCATACGCGAATCGCGCATTGCTCACCTCGATCGAGGGAGCGTTCAAGGTTTGGCTAAGGGTTCCGTTCGTAGGCACGGGTCAGCTTGTCCCTCCGCCGGTGCTAACCGGTTCAGGTTCTGGGGTCGTCTCGATACGAGACCTCTCAGCCGGGATGGCTCCCCCCAGTGACCAACGCCACTATGCAAACGCCGTCAGGTTGGTTCAAGCGCTATATTTCGGACGTGTGACGCTGGGAGACCTCAAATCCATCGAACTCGGCCGTATGCCGGGGAATGTCGAATTCATGGGCGGTCAAGCCGGGGAGCCTCGCAAATGGAGGCGGCGGCCATATGCGAACAACGAGCACATAGGTGAGCTAGGGTCCGGCCTCGATTGAGCCGCCATAGGAGCGTGGCGGCGCTGCGGACGGCGCGGCACAAGGTCCCTCGCCCCCTTCCCGGGGGAGACGGGCAGGGTGAGAGGGCGCAAATAGGAAAATCCCCTAATTGAGTACGGACCCTAATCGCGATTGCGCAACGGGCGGCACATGTTAATTTTTGCGCAATCTGAACTTCAGGCAGGAGAATGAGGAATGGCGAATTATACCGGCGGTTGCCTGTGCGGCGCGATCAGGTACGAAGCCGATGGTGAACCGTTGCGGGCGGCCAACTGTCATTGTGTTGATTGCCGCCGGGCCACAGGATCGCAGTTTGCGACCAACGTGTTCTTCAATGTCGATGATTTGGCGGTGGTGAAGGGTGAACCAAAGACCTATCGGCACACCGCCGACAGCGGCAACACAATGATCAAATGGTTTTGTGCCGATTGCGGCTCTCAATTGTTCGGCCAGAGCACGGGAAACACGGCCATCAAAAGCGTTAAGCTTGGCAGCTTGGACGACGTGAAAGAAGTCAGACCGGGGATCGACATATTCCTGGATAGTGCCGTGCCGTTTGCCGACCCGCCGGACTACACCAGCCATTTCGGCCGTGGACCGAAATAAAAGGATGCGGGCTTGATGCTCTCACGCAGGGGTTTTCTTCTGGCGATTGGCGCCGTTTTGGCGGTCGCGTCCGGCCAAAAGGCGTCGCAGGCAGAAACCTTCGCGAAATCGAAATTGACGATCGTCACCGCGAAGGGCCGCTTTCCATTTGACGTTGAGATGGCCGTAACGCCCCGGCAACACGCACGCGGCCTGATGTTCCGGCGAAAGCTCGCTCCCGATGCCGGTATGCTATTCGACTACAAGGTTCCCCAGCGTATCACCATGTGGATGAAAAACACCTATATCCCGCTGGACATGCTGTTCGTCGGCGCCGACGGCCGGATCGTCAATATCGCCGAGCGGACGGTGCCCCGGTCCCTGGCGGCAATCTCATCGGACGGCGATGTGCAAGCCGTCCTGGAGGTCAACGGCGGCACCGCCGCGCGCCTCGGCATTCGGCCCGGCGATACCGTTCTGCATCCGGTTTTTTTACGACCGACTAGGCGAACTCCATCGTGACGGACCCCATTCAATTTCGTTTCGGCGGCTATGGTCCGCCGACCACCACGCATTCCCGTGGTCTGAAATTCATTGGCGAAAAGCTGGAGCAGCAGTTTCCCGGCGACGTGGAAGTCAAATACGTGTGGAACATCATGGATCTCGGGTATCTCGGCAAGGACACCCTGTGGTTGGCCGAGCATGGAATTCTGACCATGGTGTATCAGTCGACGAGCTATCTGACGGATCGGGTTCCGGAGTTGGGGTTTGCGGATCTTCCATTCCTGTTCGGCACGAATGAAGAAGCCCGGGCCGCGATGGACGGTGAGTTGGGCGCCTACCTGACGCGCAAGACCGAGGAGCGGATTTCCTATCGCGTCATGGGGTATTTCGAGAACGGGTTTCGGCACATCTCCAACCGGCTTCACCGCATTCGAACGCCTCGGGACATGGCCGGAATGAAAATTCGTGTTTTGCCCAGCATGATACATGCCAGGACATTCGAGTTGCTCGGTGCGGAGCCGCTCCGCATAGATCTGACCGAGGCCATTGAGGGTGTCGTCAACGGCGCCCTGGATGCACAGGAAAATCCGTTCGCCAACACGGTGACCTACGGCGTGCCCGAATTTCACCCGTATCACACGGAATCTTCCCATTTCTATTTGTCGCGGGGTTTATTCGCCAATAGAGACGCGGTTGACGGGCTGCCCGATGACATCAGGACCGCGTTTCATGCCGCCGTGGCCGAAGCCATCCCGTTCCAGCGGAAGTTGGCGGTAGAAGAGGAGTTGCTGGCCAAGAAAAAAATCGAAGAGGCAGGCGGAGAGGTCATTCGGCTATCCGATGAGGAACGCGAGGCATTCCGCGACGCCGTGGCGCCGATCTACGATGAGGTCCGGGAAGAACTGGGAGACGAGGTGTTCAACCTCCTCTCCTAAAGCCTATTGCGGCCGCTTGACACACACGGTCAGGCCGTCGTCGAGGGGCAGCATGCTGACCGAAATCCGTTCGTCCTTGCCCAGCTTGTCATTGAGGGCCTTCAGCGCCGTGGTCGAATTTCGATCATCGTCTGGATCGAGGACGGCCCCACCCCACAGCATATTGTCCAAGACGATGACCCCGGCGTCCCGAACAAGCGTCAGGCCGGCTTCGAAATAAGCGTCGTAGTCTTTCTTATTCGCATCGATGTAGGCGACGTCGAATGTGCCCGCCGTACCTTCATCAATCAATGCGTGGAGCACATCCTTCGCCGGGCCCGTTCGAACGTCGATCTTTTTGCCGACCCCGGCCGCTTCCCAGTGGGGGCGGCCCACATCGACGTATTTGTCCACCATGTCGATGGTCAGGATCGTGCCGTCGTCGGGGAGGGCCTCGGCCATCCAAAGTGTGGCGTATCCGGTGAAGGTACCGACCTCGAGCACCCGTTTGGCTTGAGTCATCCGGCATATCAGGGCTAAAAGCTGTCCCTGTTCGGGAGCGCACGCCCAGCCCCGTTCGCGGAGCTTCCCTGTCGCTTCCCGAAGGGCGCGCACGTGCTCGCTCTCGCGAAGCGAGACCCGGCGGATATACTCGAGCAGGCGGGTCGTAACCGGTCGGGTCGCATCTCGGCTCATGTCGGTTTGTTCCTCTGCCTCAGTGGGGGGTTGTCGCCCGCGTGCCTTAAAAACGCAAGGGAAGGATTTTCGGCGCAAATGTACTCGTCCGTGCCGGGCGGGCGCAGTATGATCATGCCCGGTTTTAGGGGGGAGAGCCCATTGGACAAGAAAAGCCCGTCGGGAATTGACCCGTCACTGCTCAATAAACCGATCTTCGGAAGCGACCTCATCGCGTCGGCCCTGCGCGAGCAGGAATTCCCGTATGTGTGTCTGAACCCCGGCGCCAGCTACCGCGGACTGCACGACTCAATCGTGAATTTCCTCGGCAACGCCACGCCGGAAATGGCGTTGGTTCTGCACGAGGAGCATGCGGTCTCCATTGCCCATGGCTATGCCCGGATCGCGGAGCGGCCATTGGCGGTCATCGTCCACTCAAACGTCGGACTGATGCACGCAACCATGAGCATCTTCAACGCATGGTGCGACCGATTGCCCATGGTCATTCTTGGCGCGACCGGGCCGGTTGATGCAGCCATCCGCCGGCCCTATATCGACTGGATCCATACCGCGGCCGACCAGGGAGCATTGGTCCGTAACTACACCAAATGGGATGACCAGCCCGGCTCGCCGATGGCCGCGGTCGACGCGATCCGGCGCGGTGCTCAGATTGCCATGACGCCCCCCTGTGGGCCGGTCTACATCAACCTCGATGCGGCGGTACAGGAAATGGCCCTTGAGGCCTGGCCCGAGCTGGAGGACGTTTCGCGATTTGCGCCGCCACCGCCTCCCGGCGCGCCCGAAGACGCTCTCGCGGCCGCGGCGGAGTTGCTGCGCGCCGCCGAATCTCCCCTCATTCTCGCCGGCCGTTCGTCCCGAAGTCAGGCGGATTGGGAAAAACGGATCGAACTCGCCGAGGCGGTCGGCGCGCGGGTGCTTACCAGCAGCTGGACCCCAAGCGCCTTTCCGACCGAACATCCACTGCATGTGGCGACCACCAATTTCTTCCCGACCCCTGCGGCGCGGGAGGCCCACGAAGCCGCAGACGTGGTTTTGAGTCTCGACTGGAACGATCTTGGCGGCACGCTCCGCAACGTCTGGCGGGAAGACGTCCGGCCAAAGGTGATCAGCGCCAGTGTCGATTTTCATGTTCATCGCGGCTGGTCCATGGACTACCAAGCGTTGCCGGCCGTCGACATCAGCATCCCGACGACGCCCGAGGTGGCGGTCGATGCGTTGTTGCCCCGGGTGCGGGGCGCCAAGCGGGCACAGCCGCCGGCGATCGAAAAACCGCCGCTGGCGGACATACCAAGTTCGGGCCCCATCGGCATCCGTGAGTTTGCCGCCGTTTGGCGCAGCGTCGCCGACGGCCGGAAAATATCGGTGACCACCTTACCGATCGGCTGGCCGCCGGATGCCATCCACGCCGATCACCCGCTGGCCTATATGGGCAATATCGGTGGCGGCGGTTTGGGCGCCGGACCCGGTGTCGCCATCGGGGCGGCTCTTGCACTCAAGGAAAAGGGATCGGACAGCTTGCCCGTCTCCATCATGGGAGACGGCGATTACCTGATGGGGGTAAACGCCTTGTGGACGGCGGCGCATATGGAAATTCCGGTGCTGATCATTGTCGACAACAACCGCTCCTATTTCAACGACGAGATGCATCAGGAGAATGTCGCGAAGAAGCGGGAGCGGCCGCCGGAAAACCGCTGGATCGGCCAGAGGATCGACGACCCGCCGCCGGACCTCGCGGCCCTTGCCCGGGCGCAGGGGCTGGAGGGAGACGGCCCGATCGAGGACATCGCCGATTTGGCGGCTGCTATCGAGCGCGGCCTGGAGGCGGTCCGGTCCGGAAAACCCTATGTCCTGGACGTGGTTGCCCTTGGCGAGTATGTGACGACCCCGGTCCACGGCGGGCGCAAATCGGAATAGGGTCCGGACTCAATTAGGGGATTCCCGATTTTGCGCCCTCTCCCGCGGGAAAGGGGGCGAGGGGACGCGATGCGGCAACGGCGGCTACCCCCTCTCCCTCTCTGAGGGAGAGGGCCGGGGTGAGGGTGACGCATAAAATGATTGCGTCATGGCCGGGCCCAGACCCGGCCATCCACGGACCAGAGATCGCTAGGCGTGGATCACCGGGTCAAGCCCGGTGATGACGACTTTTGTTCCCTCTCCCCGTCGAAGGGGCGAGGGACCTTGCGCGGCTCAGAACCGCAGCCGCGCGTCGAGCCTGAGCCGGTGCTCCGGTTCGGCGGCATCGCTCTCGCGGCGCTCGCCCGCGACCTCGACGCCGAGCCGCATATGCGCCGCCTCGAACCGGGTTCCGAGCCTGAGCCGCCGGCTGTCTCCCCCGCCGGAAAGCCCGGTCTCGGCGAACGGCGTCACCACGCCGTAGGACGCCACGCCGAAGCCGTAGCCGGTCCTAACGTCGAGCGACGCCCCATTTCCATTGCCGCCGGACGCCGCGCCCGCGCCGCCGGCCTTCGGCATCTCGTCCCGCCACAGCGCCCGCGCCCCGCCCGTGCCCGCGCCCCAGCGCGGGCTCAGGGATAGCGACGGGCCGCGCCCGTACGCCCTCGGCTGCATCCGCACGGTTGCGCTCACGCCCCGCTCTTCCGTGCCCCTTTGGGAGTACGCCGCCAGCCAGCGGCCGCGCAGTTCGATATGGATGCGGGGCGCGCTGTGGCGCAGGCCGCCCGCCATCTCCAGCCCGGTGCCGGTCAGGCCGTCGCCGCCGTCGCGCCGCGCCGCGACCTCCAGGAACGGCGTGTACGACCGGCCGCTCCCCGCCTCGAAGCGCCGCGAGGCCTCCAGGCTGGCCCGCACGCGCCGGCTGTGGGCGGTTATCCCGCCGATCTCCGTCGGCCCGTTCGCGGTCTTTATCCGCGCCAGGCTCACGTCGCCCCGCGCCGAGAGGTCGATGCCGGCGACCGGCGGCAGCTTCCGCCGCAGCCCCGTCGAGGCCATCCACATGGTCAGGTCGGTCGTCTCCGCCGGCGCGTCGCCGCCGCCCGGCCGGTGGCGCAGGCGTCCGCTTCCCCGGCCCAGCAGGCCGCGCAGCTCCAGGCCGTTCTCGAAGGTCCAGCGCCCATAGGGGTAGAGCGCGCTCAACTCGGTCTCCAGCTTGCCCCGGTCCTCGGGGTCGACGCCGCCGTTGAAGCTGTAATCCGCCTCGCTGATCCCGTAGGACGCCGCCAGCCCCGCGACCCAGCGCCCGGCCCGCGCGTCGATGCCGAGCCAGCCGGTCCGGGTTTCGCCCTTATAGCGCATGCCGGGTTCCGGCCGGCCCTCGAAGGTCCCGAAGTCGCCCCGGCCCCACGCCGACAAGTGTACCTCCCGCAGGCCGGGACCGCCGTCCTCTTCGGCCGCGCCCAGGGCCAGCGAGAAGTCGCTCGTGCGCATTAGCTGGTCCGCCGTCACGCCGCGGCTCCCGCCGGACCAGGCGTCCTCCGGTAAGGCCGCGCCGGACCCGCCGAGCGGCATGGACTCGCCCGCCAGCGACAACCCCGCCGCCGGGACCGCGTCGCCGAGCCGCGCGCCGATATTGTCCAGCGCCCCCGCGACCGTCCGCGCCGCAACCGCCGCCAGCGTATGCCGGACGACCCCCCGTCGCTCCGAAAAGACCTTCGAGGGCGGATCGATCGCTGCGCCGTAAATGGCGATCTTTATAGAATCAAGCGAAGACCACTGGGTGTCGCTGTGGGCCTTAAAGAGGCTCTGGTTCGCGATGCTCCACCCGGCAGCCCCCCCGGCATCCTCGCCGTCCTGGGTCGTCGTAAACACGGTGCCCGAGTTACTGTTGGTGCTGGTGACGTCCCACAGCATCCAGTAGGTCGTGTCGGGTTTCAGGTCGATGCCGCCGCCGGTCGCCGTGAATTCGGCGACGGTATTGGTCGCGGGCAGCGAGGCCGGGTGGTTCGTCAGCGTGCCGAGACTGGCGCCCGGACAGCCGCCACTGACGGTAGAACCTGCACAGCCGGAGGTCTTGTTCGACCGGATGGTCACGGTGTAGGTCGGGTCAGGGTTCGCGACCGTGTCCTTCTTTAATGCGATTCCCACCCCGGTCAGCCTGTAGCCTCTGGGGTCGGAGCCCGTCGTGAACGCCTGGGCATTGTCGAACTCAGTGGCGCCGTTGGGGCCGGTGTTGTCTTTCCCGGTATTGCTCACCAGATCGGCGGCGGACGCGGGCGCGGCGGAGGCGAACACCGCCAGCAGCAGCGCCAGCGGCGCGAGCAGCGATGCCGCGCGCGGGAGACGCAGCAGGAAATCCGGAGCGGAAGGTTCGGAGGGCGGGGACGACCCGCCGGAGAAATTACCTAGACCGGAGTGGGCGCTCTGGCGCTCTGGCGCTCTGGCGCTCTGGCGCTCTGGCGCTCTGGCGCTCTGGCGCTCTGGCGCTCTGGCGCTCTGGCGCTCTGGCGCTCTGGCGCTCTGGCGCTCTGGCGCTTAATTATACCGCCGGGCGGTTTCGGCGCTGTCAAGCCGTTTCCCCGTTCCGCCATCCTGATCCACCTTGTTGAAGCCGACGTTCCGCCCGAAGCGGCTGCCACTAAAGAGTGTGCAAACCGGTCCTGATTGTCCGGTATTTGGAGGGCTCGGCGTTAGACCATGGAACGAAAGGGCATTGCCCCCGGCGCGAAGGCGAAAAGGCTGTAAACCGGCCTTTTTTCGGCATCATTGTCCGGAAAACGAAATAGGGTGTTCAGGAGGCGATGGCGCGGCGCCGCCCCTGCCGTCATGGCCGGGCCCGGACCCGGCCATCCACGTGTGCCTTGCCGCTAGGCGTGGATCACCGGGTCAGATAAGGTCAATTCGGACGAATTGACCGACCCGGTGATGACGACGTGGGGGTCAAATAAGGTCAATTCGGACGAATTGACCGACCCGGTGATGACGACTTGCGGGTGAGCGGGGAGAGGCCGAGGCATAAAATGATTGCGTCATGGGTGAAATCTACTCCCGCATCTTCGATGAAGAGTTGATGACCGCATGGATGTTCTTTGCGAATGCCACGGCGGAAGCCATATCCCGCCCATAGGCGTTTGACGCGAATTCCTTGACAGCGTGGACCGCGACGACGGGTTCCGATTTCATCTGGGCAATGAGCGCGTCGACCGCATCGTCGAGCTCGGCATGTGGGACGATTTTCTGGACGATGCCGAAAGCCTGTGCGGTCGCCGCATCGATCCTGTCGGTGCTGTAGGTCAGATACATGGAGGCTTTGCGGGGCAGGCGGTCGATCAACGCCGACAGGACCATGGTCGGCATGATGTTGTGCTGCATCTCCGGGACCTGGAAGTCGGCCTTGTCCGATGCGATTGTGATGTCGCCGAGGGCCGCCAACGCACAGCCAAGCCCGTAGGCGCCGCCCTGCACCACACAGACCACGGGTGCCGGTGAGTCCCGGAACGCCGCATAGGCATCGAAGACCACATCGAAGTTACCCTTCATGTCGAGGGCTTCGGGTGGAGGACCGCCGTGGCCGCCTCTTCCCATCACCGCGCGCCCAAGACAGAAATCGTCGCCGGCGGTCCGAAAGATGATCACGCGGGCATCACCCGAGACCTCATTGACGCGGCGCGTCAGGTCGATGACCACCTCATCCGACAGTCGATTGCCGTCGCCGGCATTATTGATTGTGAAGGTGACGACGTCGCCGTCGGTGTCCTGTTGAAGAATTTCGGCCATCTTGATTCCCCTGGTGCAAATTTCGGAGCACGCTCCATATTTCCCATTAAGCGGCATCAATCGGCGTTTGACCACCCCGAGGCGGCACCATAGAACCAGCAACGGCGGGGGGTCCGAAGTGAATATCGTCGGTGTCGAAGAAATTACCTATGGGGTGGGCGACCTTGCGGCCTGCACCCGGTTCTTCATTGATTGGGGACTGATCGACCGTGGCGATGGCAGCTTTGCCACGGGCGAAGGAACTGTCGTCCGGCTTCGCAGCACCGATGACCCGATGCTTCCCGCCTTTCATCATCATTCGCCGTTCTTCGACGGCTCCTGCGGCCGGGAGGTTATTTGGGGCGTGGAGGCCGAGACGGATCTGCGGTCCATCGCCGACGGGCTCGGCAGGGACCGCGAGGTCGCCGACGAGGCGGGAGTTCTCCGAACCAATGATGATGGCGGCAATTCGATCGGGTTTATGGTCACCCGCCGGCAGGCCGGGACACTGACTCATCCGGCAATCAACACGGTCGGTTCCGCCGCCCGGACAAACCGTCAGGCAGATGGTACGCGCCCCGAACTTGCGACTCCACAGCGCATCAATCACGTTGTCTACCTCTCGACCGGCGATACCGAGGCGCAGACCCGGTTCTACATTGACCGGCTGGGCTTCAAGCTCTCCGACCGCATAGGCGACGGCGGCTATTTCATGCGGGCCCCGGGATCGGCCGATCATCACAATCTATTGTTGGAGAATTTCGGCGAGGGCCATTACGGCCTCCAGCACGCGGCGTTCGAGTTTCGTGACTTTGATCAGATCATGCACCGGGGCAGCCACGTGGAATCCCGGGGCTGGCAAAGCCATATCGGGCCGACTCGCCACACGTTGGGCTCGAACTATTCCTGGTACTTCTGGACACCCGCCGGCGGGTTGGTGGAACTGATCAGCGATATGGATGTGCTGACCGAGGAATGGGAGCCTCGTCATATGGATCCCAAGACCGCCGGTCCTCCCCATGCCTGGTATGCACGCCCCGAGCAAAAGGCCTGGCGTTTCGGAAAGCCCCACGGTTGATGGAGACCGTTCTCACTCTGATTACGCTCGAGAACGCGGCCATTGTTGCCGTCATCGTGGTCGGTGGTTTTGTTCGCGGCTATACGGGATTCGGTTCCGGGCTGGTGATGACGCCGCTGTTGACCCTTTTCTGGGGTCCGGTGGAAGCAGTGGCAACGACGGTTGGCATAGGGGCGGTCGCGTCGGTGCAAGTGATACCCGGGGGTGCCCGCCAATGCGATTGGCGGACCATGGCGCCCATGTCATTGGCTGCCGTGCTGTTCGTCCCCGTGGGCACCTTCATTCTGGTCTCGCTGGATCCTGAGATCGTCAAAAACATCATTGCGGCGATCGTGCTGTTCCTCACCATCATCAGCCTCAGGGGATGGACATATAGGGGACCTGCCGGTCCTATCCCCGCCTTCCTGGCCGGCAGCATCGGCGCGTCGGTCAACGGCATCGCCGCCATCGGCGGTCCGGCCAATGTCATGTATCTGATGTCGCTCCCCAATAATGCGGAACGCCACCGGGCGAATATCACCATCATTACATCGGTAATGGGGTGGTTGGTGCTGGTCTATATGGTGGTTGCCGGCGCCGTGAGCCAGGAGACCGTGATCAAAGTCGCACTCCTTTTCCTCCCCAGTATGTGTGGCGTCTGGGCGGGCTCGAAGATGTTTGCGCTGTTGCCGGGCCGGGTCTTCCGGATGATCATTCTGTGGATGCTGGTCGCCGTCAGCGTCGCGATCCTGGTCACCTAGAGCAGTTTCCGGCCAAATTGAATTAATTTGATGGCGCTCATCGGTTGGCCGGGCAGGCGCGGGCCGAAGTGCGATGTCTGCGCATCGGACGAGGCCCGCAACGCACCCGGGGGACCGGGGAGCGCCACCGAAGGCCGGGTTCCTTCGCGTCGTGGCGGCGTTGCGCCGCTCCGCCGATGGGCCGGCATCGCCGTTCACGGCGGGCCTGGCCACGACGCGAATTAATCCCGGTCAAATGGTCCGATTTGGCCGAAAACTGCTCTAGTCCTTGAGCATCTCCCGGGCGATGATCACCTGCTGGATTTGGGTGGTGCCCTCGTAGATACGAAACAGCCGCACGCCGCGATAGAAGCGTTCGATGGGGTATTCGGCAATGTAGCCGGCGCCGCCGAAGATCTGCACCGCCCGGTCCGCAACCCGGCCGACCATTTCCGAGCAATACATCTTGGCGCACGCTGCCTCCAAAGTAATCACCCCGCCATCGTCCCGGCGTTGTGCCGCGTCCATCAACATGCAGCGCGCGGCGTACGCCTCGGCCTGGCTGTCGGCGAGCATGGCCTGGATGAGTTGGAAATCCGCGATGGGGCGGCCGAACTGCTCGCGTTCCTTGGCGTAGTTGACGCTCTCCTCGATCAGCCGCTCGGCGGCGCCGACGGACATGCCGGCAATCCGAAGCCGGCCCCGGTCGAGGACCTTCATGGCGGTCTTGAAGCCCTGGCCTTCCTCGCCGATGCGATTGGCGGCGGGCACCCGGCAATCCTCGAAAATGACGTCGGCGGTATGGGTGCCCTTTTGACCCATTTTGACATCGGGCTTACCGATGCTGAGGCCGGGGGAGTCCCGCTCGACGATGAAGGCGGAGACACCGGCGGCTCCCGGCGTGTCGGGATCCGTGCGGGCCATCACGGTGAAGATGCCGGCCTGGGGCGCGTGGGTGATGAAACGCTTAGTGCCGTTCAGGATGTAGTCGTTCCCGTCCCGGCGCGCCGAGGTCTTCAGTGAACCGGCATCGGATCCGGAACCCGGCTCGGTGAGCGCAAAAGACGCAATGATCTCACCGGAGGCAATGCGCGGCAGGTATTTCTGTTTCTGTTCTTCGGTGCCCTCCATGGCGATGCCCTGGGCACCGATCCCGATATTGGTCCCGAAGGCGGTGGAGAAGGGGGGCGTGGCCCTCCCGAAGATCACGTTGACCAGGGCGTCATCGACCATGCCGAGACCGAGGCCGCCATACTCCTCCGGCAGCGATAGGCCGTATAGGCCCATGGCCTTCATTTCCTCCTGCACGTCCTCAGGCACCGCGTCCTCTTCCTCGACCTGCGCTTCGAGGGGGATGAGCCGTTCGCGAACGAAGCGCTCCAGCGTATTGATCAGTTGGGTTCTGGTATCTTGATCCAACGGCATGAGACCGCGTCCTGTTCGTTATCCCGATATGAGGAGAGCATAACCAATGCCGTGCCGGCGCCCAAGGCCGCTTGGCCGCGCCGGTTCGGAAATTGTTCACGCGGTTCCCGGCGCCGAATTCCGCCCACCGCCGGGGCATCAGGCCGAGCCGGTCATCCACCTGACCGCCTCGATCATGGCGGCGGGGTTGGCTTTGCCTTGTCCGGCGATATCCAGCGCCGTCCCATGACCGACGGAAGAGAACCGGACCGGTGTGCCGAT
>LXNI01000616.1_pt1 | contig 39380 bp, 37 predicted proteins | sample 809091 | NCBI WGS metagenome assembly LXNI01 (sample SAMN04870527, study PRJNA318959) | sponge metagenome | biome: 01000161; feature: marine sponge reef; material: water | host: Sarcotragus foetidus | place: Greece: Milos, Mediterranean Sea | collected 2013-05-29 | depth 5-7 m
GGTCGGCGAGGAACGCCACGAAGTTCTCTGAGCGGATCGAGTCGGTGGGCGCGGCGGTGACTTCGCCGGTGGCGCACTCGAACGCGGCGAACAGCGCTTTGGTGCCGTGGCGTTTGTACTCGAGCTCCTGTTGGGCGGGCCGCCCGGCGGCGCCGCCTTCGGCGGGCTGCGCCGCCCGTGTGGGGTTGGTGCGGCTCTTGGCCTGCATCCCGGTCTTCTCGTCGACGCTGAACACCGCCCAGTTGTCGGGGGGCTGCAGGTACAGGCCGCAGATGTCGGCGGCCTTGGCGTCGAAGTCGGGGTCATGTGACGTCATCCAGGACCGGACCTGCCACGGTTTGAGGTCCATGGACTTGCAGATGCGCCACACCTGGGAGTCCGAGATGGCGATCCCGTGGTCCTCGCGCAGCACCCGGGCGGCCTCGGGCATCGACATGCGCGCCTTGAGCCGCCGCCGCCCGAGCTGGCCCGACTCGGGCGGGCGCGTCGTGATCGTCTTCACCAAAGCCAGCCTGTCCGCGGGCCCATACACGCGCGGCCGCCCCGGCCGCGGCCGGTCTAACAGCCCCTCGATCCCCTCCTCGGCGTAGCGGCGCCGCCACACGTCCACCTGGTTGCGGCCCAGGCCCACCTCCTCGCCGATCACCGGAGACGACAGCCCCTCAGAGGCCAACAACACGATCTGAGCCCGCTGCCAGTCGCGCCGCGCCGTCCTCGACGCCGCAACCCGCGCCTCCAGCACCACCCGATCCTCGTCGCACACTTCCAGGGCCACAGGCATAGTCATGACCCGACCCTAACACAGCCAGATAACTAACGCGAGCATGCACTAGGCGGTGGTGAACAACGGCTCGGCCTGCCAGGCTCTAGGAAGAACGTCGCCGGGGCGAGCGCTCGCAGCCGCTCAATCGACGCCTGTGCGAGATGGTGCAACACTCGGTCCTTCACTGCCTGTTTGCTTGCCCATCGTCGCTAGGCGGGGCGTTGACACGCACCCCCAGGGCTTGCTCCAGGTTCGACAGGTACTGCGCGTAGGCCTTCCGCCCGGCCCGAGTCGCCTGTAGCCAGGTGCGGGGTTTGGCGCCCTCGAACTCCTTGGTGATGACCAGCAGGCCCGCGGCCTCGAGCTTGCGCAGATGGATGGTCTGGTTCCCGCCCGTCAGCCCCAGAGTCTGCTGGATGAACCCGTAGGCCAACCGGTCGGCCTCCGGAACCGAGATCAACAGCGTCATGATGCGCAGTCGTGTCGGCTGATGGATCATCTCGTCGAGGACTATCTCCTCGCCGGCCGGGTGGAGGCCGGTGTCAGTAGCCGCGAGCTATGTCGACCGGGCCCAGCAGGTCCTCGCCGGCGAGCCAGCGCCGCACGTTCTCCCGCACTCTCCCAGTGATCAGCGGCAGGCCCATCTCGCGGGTGTTGCCGATGTGGGGCGTGATGACGCAGTTCGGCAGCCCCCACAGCTCCGAGCTGTCCGGCAGCGGCTCGGGGTCGGTCACGTCCAGCACCGCCCCGGCGATCACCCCGGCGCGCAGCGCGGCAGCGAGCGCGCCGTGGTCCACGTGGCCGCCTCGGGCCACGTTCACCAGCCAGCACTGCGATCCCATCGCCTCCAGCAGGGCGGCGTCCACCACATGGCGGGTCTCATCGGTGAGAGCCAGGGCCACCACCACGGCGTCCGCACCCGCCACCGCCTGGTGCACATCGGCCAGCGTGAGGGTCCGCGCCGCGCCCTGCATCGGCTCCGCGGAGCGCCGCACCACGGTCACCTGGCAGCCCCACGGCTCCAGCAGCCGCAGCAGCGAACGGGTGATGCCGCCCCCGCCCAGAACGGTGATGCGGGCCCCCAGCAGGTTGCGCCCCGACTCCGCGCACCATGAGTCGGCCGCGGCGAAGAGGTGGAAGTCCCGCAGGCCCACCAGCAGCGCGGCCATGACCCACTCGGCCACCGGTTCGGCGTACACGCCCTTGGCGCAGGTCCACACGAGACGGGGGTCGAGGTAGTCGAGGAACGGCTCTATCCCCGCATACGGGAGCTGCACCCACTCCACCGCGGGGGCGGCCGCGATGATCTCGGGGTACAGGTGGGCGACATAGGGGTCGGCCCAGACCATGGCCCGAGCGCTCGCCAGGTCGGCCGCGCCTGCCACCTCGCCGCCCGCGTCGCGCACCGCGCCCGCGAACGCCTCGTGCATCACGGGCCGGGTGTCGGGGACCACGGCAATCGGACCGCTCACAGCTCTGCCTCGCCTACGGCCCGGCGGGACAGGCCCCGACTCGACGGCGCCGGCTCATGGCGGGCCGAACTGGCGGTCCCCGGCGTCGCCGAGGCCCGGCAGGATGAACCCGTTGGAGTCGAGCGACTCGTCGACCGCAGCCACGCAGATGGCGTCGGCCACACCGGCGTCCCGTACCCGCTCGATCCCCTCGGGCGCGGCGAGCACGCACACTGCGGTGACCCGGCCCGCCCCGGCGGATCGCAGCAGCTCGCAGGCGTGAACGAACGATCCTCCGGTGGCCAGCATCGGATCCAGGATCAGAGCGTCGCGGCCGTCGAGGTCCTCGGGCAGGGTGCTCGCATACTCGCGGGCCTGCAGCGTGCTCTCGTTGCGCCGGAGTCCCACGAACGCCACCTGCACGTCACCGAGCAGGTCCAGCGCGGCGTCGAGCATCCCCAGCCCGGCCCGCAGCACCGGCACCACCACCGGGAGACGCTCGAAGCGCATCCCGGTGGCGGGTCCCATCGGGGTGGTGATGTCGACGGGCACGAGCGGGGCCTGCCGCATCGCCTCGTACACGAGCACTGAACTGAGGTCGCTCAGCAGCCGCCTGAACTCGTGGTTCGGGGTGGACGAGTCGCGCAGGCGCGTGACCCGCTCGGCCACCAGTGCGTTGTCGACGACATGGACTTCTGTCACGGCCTGCTGGCAATCTCGATCCGCCCGCCCTCACCGTAGATTGCGGCGGCGAGCGCTTGCACATCCTCGGGGGTGATGCGGGCGAGCTCCAGCCTGCGGCGCTCCTGGGTGAGAACGTTCTCGTCGCCGACGTGGGGCCGCGCCAGCAACGCGCTGAGCAGGTGGGCATTGCGCACGCTGTTGTAGTCGGTCGTCAAGATGGCAGTCGCCTGTTCGAACTCCGCAGCGGTCAACCCGTTGGCGGCGACATCGGCAAGGATTTCCAGCATCTTGGCGTGGATCTCGTCGAACCGGGCCGGATCGAGCGTGGCGTACACCGAGGAGTTGAAGTACTGGCTGGGGGCGATGGTGCCGTTGACACCGGCCCCTGCGGCGTAGGATGCGCCAAGTTCCTCGCGTACCACCAGGAACACGCGCTCGTTCATCGCGGTTGCGAGCACATCGGCGGCCACCGCCCTCAGCGGGGTCACGTCGATGTGGGCCTCATGGTAGAACTCGAGCACCGCGCTCTCGCCCTCGCCGACCATCACCTGCCGCTGCACCACGCCCGACGGCATGGGCGGCCGACGGTTGATGTAGGTGTCGGCATCTCCTGCGGGAAGCGTGCCGATGTAGTGGCGGGCGAGCCCTTCGATCACCGATATGTCGATGTCACCGACGACAGCCACGACCAGGTCGTCGACGGAGCCGAGACGGCTCTGGTACATCGAGAGCAGCTGATCCGGGGTGAGCGACTCGATCTCGGCGGCAGTGGCGATGGCTCGATGCCAGGTGTCGCCGTAACGGGCCTCGAGGTAGGCGATGGCCGCTTGCCACCGGGGGTCGCGCTCCGACAGATCCAACCTCGTCCTGGCTACGTGACGGGCGTCCTCGAAGGCTTGCCCGCCCACCCGGGGGGCGGTCACCAGCAGGTGGATGAGCTGGAACATCGTCTCCACGTCGACGACGCCTGCCCCGCCTGAGAACCCCTCGACCGTCTCACCTATGAAGGAATTGACCGATACGGTGCGGTCCTCCAGGAAGCGGTTCAAATCGGCTCGCGACAGGTCGCCCACGCCGCTGCCCGACACCGCGTCCACCGCGATGCCCGCAATCGGCCGGTCGCCGGGTTCCAGAACCGACCAGCCCCCGAGGGACTGGGCTTGCAGATTGACTTCACCCTCGGCGATGACTGACGGTGCGAACATGACCCGCGCCCCGTTGGCGAACTCCCACTCGTACCCGTCGTCGAGAATGTCGAACGATCCCTCCGAGACCGGATCCACGGGCTGCGGAGGCTCCATCAGCTGCTCTACCGCGGCCACTTCCTCCGGGGGCGCCCCGGGGGCAGCCGCAGCCCAGGCGGCGTCGAGATCGGCCACGGTGGGCACGCTGTCCGGGTCGGGGCCGACCGCGATGGCCAGCAGCCCGCCCTGGCTCATCTGCCACCGGAAGTACGCGGTCACTTCTTCGGGCGTGAGTTCGCTCAGCAGAGACGCGGTCCGCATCACCGACCCGGCGACGGTGTCGATGTCGGCCCCGTAGAAGTAGTGCTCCTCGTAGACGGAGGCCCACTGCGCGTCCTGGATGGTTGCGGCGCTGTCGAGCTGGAACTGGAGGGAGGACGCCACCTGGCTGATGGCCCGACTCAGGTCGCCGGCGGTGAAGCCGTGCTCCTGCGCGGTCAACAGCACCGAGAGATAGTCGGTGGAGGCGGTGTCGAGGTTGTCGCCCTGCCAGTTCGTTCCGTAGTACTTGAGCCCGCGGTTGTACGTGAACGCGAAGAAGCGCGGCGGGTCGACCTGGCTCAGCTCACCCCGGTGGTAGGCGTCGTTGAGACGGTTGCTGATCATCACCTCGATGAGCCGCTCCATCGTCGCCAGCCGGTCACCGCCGACGGTGCTGGCATCGTGGGGGTCGATCGGGATGTCCAGCGAGATGAAGGTGACGCCCTGTCTCGGGTCGGTGATCACATGGCTCGAGGAATCGGCAGGCGGTATGTACACGCTGGGCGGCTGACGACCGTCGCCCGCCGGCAGCGGCCCGAAGTGCTCTTCCACCTGGGCCTGGAGATCCTCGACGGACATGTCGCCCACGGCCACCACCGCCATGTTGGCGGGCACGTACCACTGCTCGTAGAACGCTCGCAGCATCTCCGGGGTGAACGACTCCACGGTCTCGACGGCGCCGATCGGGTCGCGCCCCTCGTAGGGGGTTCCCTGCGTGTAGATCCGGTCGAATTCGGCGCCGATCACGCCGTTGACGCTTTCGACGCCCAAGCGGTACTCGTCGAGGACGACACCCTTCTCGGACTCCACCGCGGCAGCGTCGAACGTGGCTGCGCCGGCCATCTGCGACAGGGCGTGGAACACCAGGGGCGCCTTGTGGTCCTCGTCGAGGCGGACCTGGACCTCGTAGACGGTCTCGTCGTGGCCGACGTGGGCGTTGATGTCGGGCCCCAGCTCCACGCCGATCTCGCGCAGCGCCGCGCCGAGGGAGTTGCCTGGGTAGTCGGTGGTGCCGTTGAACAGCATGTGCTCGATGAAGTGCCCGATGCCGGCCTGCTCGTCGGTCTCGTCGACGGATCCGACATTGATGAGCAGCCTTACCGCGAGGTTCTCGCCCGGATCGTCGTTGGGGCGCAGGTAGTAGGTGAGGCCGTTGTCGAGAGTGCCGATCATGACCTCGGGATCGACGGGCAGCGGCGTCGGGTCCTGTGCCGGCACCGGTGGGGCCAGATCCACAATCGCCAGCGCCCGGGCCAGGAACGCGGCCATCTGGCCCCGGGTGACGTGCTGGTCGGGGCAGTAGCGGGCCGGGTTCACCCCGCAGCCCCCGGTGATCCTCGCCCCGGCGAGCCGGTCGATGTCGTCGAGGCGGGGGTGGTCGGCGCTCACATCGACGAACGCGGCGGTCCCGGCCCGGGGCAGGTCGAGGAGACGCACCAGGACCTCGGCCATCTGGCCGCGGTCCATGGGTTGGTGGGGACACAGCCTCAGCGGGTCGGTCCCGCATGACAGGTCGATTCCCAGGTCGGCCAGCCGCTCCGCGTGCGGGGCCCACCAGGCGCGGGGGTCGACGTCGTCGTAGCGGGACGACCTGATCGCGGGCTGGTCGGTGGTGCGGTCGGTGATCCTGACCAGCCAGACCGCGATCTCCCAGCGCAGCACCGGCTCCTCGGGGCAGAACTCGTCGCTGTCGGCACAGCCGGTGCCCGCGAACACATCCACCCCCGCCACGAACCCGAACTCCTCGAGCGCATCGATGGAGACCTGATGTCCGCCAGCCTCCTGCGGTTCCGTCTGGGCGGCGACGCTGGGTGCATAGGCGAAGATCGAGGCGGCCACCGCTATGGCGGCCAGCACGGCGATGCGGCTACGGGCCATGTTCATGGCGAACTCTCCTGGATAGGGGGTGGGAGAGGGGTCGTTGCCCGGCCGGTGGACGGGCAATCGAGTGGGCAGCGTAACAACCCCCTCGGTCCGAATAGTTGCCGCAATGGGAGTTGTTGCCCCTATTGCCGCAGGCGCACTGGAGGGTTCAGACGGGAGGCTCGCGCTGAGCCGCCTCGAGCGGCGCGTACCGGGGCTTTATCACACCCTCGATGATCTGGAGACGCTCCCTGAACGGCAGGAAGCTGGACTTCATGGCGTTGACCGTCAGCCACCTCAGCCGGGCCCAGTCGTAGCCGAATGTGTCGGCCAGCGCGGCCATCTCCGAGGTCATCGACACGTTGGACATCAGGCGGTTGTCGGTGTTGACGGTCACCCGGAACCGCATCTGCACCAGGGCGTCGATCGGGTGGTCGGCCACTGAGGCGAACACCCCGGTGTTGACGTTGGATGTGGGGCACACCTCCAGCGGGATGCGGCGGTCTCTGATGTAGTGGGCCAGCCGGCCCAGGGTGCGGTCGCCGCCGTCATCGGTGACGATGTCCTCGACGATGCGTATGCCGTGCCCGAGGCGCTCGGCGCCGCAGAACTGCAGGGCCTTCCAGATCGACCGGGGACCGTACGCCTCGCCGGCGTGGATGGTGATGTGGAAGTTCTCCCGCCGGCAGTACTGGAAGGCCTCCAGGTGGTCGTCGGGGGGGAAGCCGTCCTCGGGTCCGGCGATGTCGAAGGCCACCACGCCACGGTCCCTCCAGCGGACCGCGGCCTCGGCCACCTCGGCCGACTGGTGCAGGTGGCGCAGGGCGGTGCAGATGGCTCGGATGGTGAGCGGGGTGCCGTCGCTGCCCTGCGAGAAGCCTTCGAGGACTGCCTCGATGGCGTCGTCGAGCGTGAGTCCCCGTTCGGTGTGGAGTTCGGGGGCGAAGCGGACCTCGGCGTACACCACACCGTCGGCGGCCAGGTCCTCCGCGCACTCCCGGGCCACCCGAGCGATGGCATCCGCGGTCTGCATCACGCCCACGGTGTGGGCGAACGTCTCGAGGTACAGCGTCAGGTCCTTGCGGTTGGCGCCGCGGCGCATCCAGGCGGCCAGCTGCTCGGGGTCGGTCGTGGGCAGGTCGCGGTATCCGGTCTCGGTGGACAGCTCCACGATGGTCGAGGCTCGCAGACCTCCGTCCAGGTGGTCGTGGAGGACGACCTTGGGGGCGTGCCGGATTCGCTCAAGGTTGGGCGGTCCGTGCCCGGTTGCATGCGCGGTGGCATGGTCGGTGGCCTTCAAGGGATTCTGGATACCGCAGGGTATCCTTGTGGTCCTGATGACCCTTTCTGATCAACTTGTCGATGTCGAGACCCTGCGAGAGGACGACTTCGACCCTTCGGAGGGCGGTGGCGCGACGTTCGCCGACCTCGGGCTGTGCGACGAGATCGTGCTGGCGCTGGCTGCCCGCGGCATCACCGTGCCGTTCCCCATCCAGACGCTCACCATCCCCGACGCGCTGGCGGGCCGTGACGTGTGCGGCAAGGCCAAGACCGGTTCGGGCAAGACGCTCGCCTTCGGCCTTCCCGTCCTGCAGCGGCTGCCCCGGGCAAGGCCCGGCGCACCCTCCGGTCTGGTCCTGGCGCCCACACGCGAGCTGGCCAACCAGATCTGCGACGAGCTGGCTGCGCCGGCGGCGGCGGTGAAGCGCCGCGTGCTGGCCGCCTACGGCGGGGCTCCGATCGAGAAGCAGATCAAGGCGCTGCGCGACGGCGTGGACCTCGTGGTGGCCACGCCGGGGCGGATGATCGATCTGATCGACCGCGGCGTGGTGAGTGTCGGCAAGGTGCGTCAAGTGGTGGTGGACGAGGCCGACCGGATGGCCGACATGGGCTTCCTGCCTCAGGTCGAGTGGATCTTGCGCAACGTCGAGAGCGGTCACCAGAGCCTGCTGTTCTCGGCCACCCTCGACGGAGCGGTCGACTCGCTGATCAGGCGCTACCAGACCGATCCGGTGATGCGCTCCGTGGCGCCCCGCGAGATCACGGTGGCCGAGATGGTCCACCGGTTCGTGGGGGTTCACAAGCTTGACAAGGTGAAGGTGACTGCGGCTATCGCCAACTCGGTGGGCCGCACGCTGGTATTCACCCGCACCAAGGTGGCCGCCGACCGCCTGGCCCGCGACCTGCGGCGCGAGAACGTGAAGGCGGCCCCCATTCACGGCGATCTGCGCCAGGTGGCCCGCGAGAAGTCTTTGCGCCAGTTCATCGCCGGCGAACTTCCGGTGCTGGTGGCGACCGACGTAGCCGCCCGGGGGATCCATGTCGACGATGTGGACGTCGTCGTGCAGTTCGACCCGCCCGCCGACCACAAGACCTACGTTCACCGTTCCGGCCGCACCGCCCGGGCGGGCGAGTCCGGCGTGGTGGTGACCCTGTCGCTGTGGGACGAGGAGCTGGACGTGAAGCGGCTCCAGCGGCGCCTCGAACTCGACGAGCCGATCGTGGAGATGTTCTCCAACGACGCCCGTCTGAGCGACCTGCTCGGCTGGGAGCCGGCTGACTGAGCCCTCCTCGGGCCGGCGGGCCGCAGTCGGTGCGCCGCGTGACCGCGATCCGGTTCTAGACTGTCCGGTGACCTAGCGGTCAAGACATCACGAGCGGTTCGGCCTTCGGGCCGGGCCCGGCAACCTGGGAACGGACACCCAAGGTGCCATCCCGCCTCCGGGCGGGGATGTGGCGTCGGCCCGGCCGGCGCAACCAAGTGTCCTTCGGGCACCCCCCACTGGCCCCCGAAGTGTCCGGTCCCCAACAAGGGCGTCCTCACCGCGAGGGCGCGTGGAGCGGATCACAAGGAGCGAGGGTTGAGCGCAGGTTCTGGCATCGAGCCTCCGACTCCCGCGGGCGGGCGAGCCGGCCCCGGGGGGCGCTTCCCGGCCGGGCTGCCCAACACGGGCGCCTGGCAGGTCGGCGACCCCGCCGGCGACCGCAGGTTCGTGACCGTCACCGACGCCCGTCCATTCGCGCTGGAGTGGGGAGGGCGCCTTGCCGAGGTGCGGGTGGCCTACGAGACTTGGGGGGAGCTCGACCCGCAGGCGTCCAACGCCGTACTCGTGTGCCACGCCCTGACCGGCGACTCCCATGCGGCCGGCGTCGGCGGGCCGTCGCATCCCACCGGTGGCTGGTGGCACGAGCTGATCGGGCCGGGCAAGGCGATCGACACCGACCGGTACTTCGTGGTGTGCAGCAACGTGCTGGGCGGCTGCCAGGGGACCACCGGCCCGGCCGATCTCGATCCGGTCGACGGGCGGCGCTACGGGCCGCGCTTCCCGGTGGTGACCATCCGCGACATGGTGCGCATCCAGGCCCGGCTGGCCGACCATCTCGGGATCCGCCGCTGGCTGGCGGTTGCCGGCGGCTCGATGGGGGGAATGCAGGTTCTGGAGTGGGCCGTCATGTTCCCGCAGCGGGTGCGGTCGATCCTGCCCTTGGCCACCTGCGCCTCGGCCAGCGCGCTGCAGATCGCCTGGAGCACGGCGGGGCGCCTGGCCGTCGCCACCGATCCGGGCTGGTACGACGGCGACTACTACGACAAGCCCGAGGGGCCCTGGATGGGCCTGGCCACCGCCCGCCAGATCGCGCAGATCACCTACCGGTCCGGAGAGTCCTTCGAGCGCCGCTTCGGGCGGCAGCTGTACGACCCAGCCGGAGAGTTCGACCTGTGGGGCCGCTTCCAGATCGAGTCCTACCTGGACCACCACGGCCAGAAGCTGGTCCGCCGCTTCGACGCCAACAGCTACCTGGTGCTCAACCGGTCGATGGACCTGCACGACATCGGGCGGGGCCGGGGAGGGACGGATGCGGCCCTGGGCCGTATCCGGGTGCCGGTGCTGACCGCGTCGATCACCAGCGACCGTCTCTACCCGCCTCACGAGCAGCAGGAACTGCACGACGGCATCGCCGCGGGAGGCGGCGACTGCCGCCGGGTGATGCTGGAGAGCGACGAGGGCCACGACGGGTTCCTGCTCGAGCACGACCTGCTGCACGGTCCTGTCGTCAGCTTCCTCGAGGAGGTGTCCGGTGACTGAGCGCGCCGACCGTGCGTCTGCCGGCGCCTCGGGCGACAGCACCCTCGACGGGCTGCACGTCCAGACCCGGGCGATCCGCGCCGGCCGCGACGACAACCAGAACGCGCTGGCCCCGATCCTGTGGGCCACCTCGACGTTCACGGCCGACACCGTGTCCGAGGCCCACGACATGGCTGTCAACACCCATTCGAGCCGGTTCTACACCCGCTACGGCAACCCGACCGTGAAGGCTTTCGAGGACGCCATGGCCGACCTCGAGGGCACCGAGTCGGCCCGGGCCTTCGCCTCGGGCATGGGAGCGCTCAGTGCCATCGTGCTCGGCCTGTGCTCGAGCGGTGACCACATCGTCGCCCAGCGCCAGCTCTACGCAGGCACGCAGTTGCTGCTGCAGACGACCTGCCCGCGCTTCGGCATCGATGTGACCTTCGTGGACGGCACCGAGCCGGGGGCCTTCACCGAAGCGGTGCTGCCCGGCCGCACGGTGCTGGTGATCGCCGAGACGCCCGCCAACCCGAAGCTGGCGGTGGCGGACCTGGCCGAGGTGGGCGCGATCGCCGGTCCGATGACGGTGGTCGACTCGACGTTCGCCACGCCGCTGGGTCAGCGGCCCGCGGACTATGGGGTGGATCTGGTGGTCCACTCGGCCACCAAGGCGATCGCGGGCCACAACGACGCCACCATCGGGGTGGTGGCCGGCAGCGAGGAACTGCTGGCGTGGCTGTGGAACTACGCGGTGCTTCATGGGGCGGTGGCATCGCCGTTCGACGCGCTCAACGCGCTGCGGGGCATCCGCACCCTGGCCGTGCGCCTCCGGCAGCAGACCGAGACCGCCGCTGCGCTGGCTGAGGCGTTGGAGGGCCATCCGATGGTCGAGTCCGTGCACTATCCGGGTCTGGCGTCGCACCCCCAGCACGAGCTGGCGGCGCGGCAGATGGACCTGGCCGGCGGCCTGGTCACCTTCGATCTCGCCGACGGCTATGAGGCCGGCCGGGCCTTCGTGGAGGAGGTCCGGGTCGTGCGGCTGGCCACTTCGTTGGGCGGGCCCGAGAGCATCGTCACCCATCCGGCCTCGACGACCCATGTGAGCCTGCTGCCCGAGGAACTGGAGGCGGCGTGCATCGGCCGGGGGACGGTGCGGTTCTCAGCCGGGCTCGAGCACACTGACGACGTGGTCGCGGACGTGACCGGGGCTCTCGATCGCGTCGCGGGAATCGTCGGCGGCAAGCGGCCGAGCGGATAGGGAGTGTCGACAGTGGTGCGTTCGGGCAGAGCCTGGATTGCGGCGCCCTTGCTGGCGGTGGCGCTGCTGGTCGTGGTGGGCGGCCCGGTGGCGGCGACCGACGGGGGCGAGGCTCCGTTGGTGGTGAGCGCGGAGGTGTCCGGCTCGCTGGGAGTGGTCAGCACGGCCCAGTCCGACACCGAGAACGATCCGGAGTCCGACACCGAGCGGCGCCTGGTCGGACGGGAGAGCAGCGAGCGTGTCGATGCGGTGGTGATCGCGCTCTGGTCGATCGCAGCGGGCATGACGGTGATGCTGGTGGTGTTCCTGTGGCACACGAGCCCGCGCCGCCGGCTGCGTCTTGCCCGCCGCCGCTCTACGCAGTTGTATGACGGCGTGGCGGACCGGGCTGAAACTGCGGCCGGGGCGGGGTCCGCCGACGACGCTGAGGTTGTGGAGGGTGCATCGGCCGCGGCCGCAGCTGCCAGGGAGGACGCGGAGGCGGTCGCGGTGGCTGCTGTTGGAGCGGTGGAGGATCCCGAGCTCCCGCCGGTCTGGGAGGATGAGGCCGAGCCGGACGGCGAGGAGGCTGAGCCCGCCGAGGGCAGCCCCGCGAGCGAGCCTCCAGCGGCCGGGGCAGCTGGCCGTAAGGGCCGGCCGGCGTTGTGGATGCGACTGCGGCGGAAGCTCGGTCTAGATTGAGAGCCGTGGCCGTGGATTTCGACGCAGAGGCGATGATCGAGCGCTTCCGCGAGCGGGCCGAGGGGGTCAAGCGCCGCAACCTTCCGCCGGTGGCGGGGGACGAGCGGCGGCAGTTCCTCGATCAGGCGCAGAAGGACTTCCAGGACTTCGCCATTATCGGCGACGCGGAGGCCACGCTGGAGGACGGTGTTCTGCGGCTGACGATCGACCTCCGCCCCCCGGAGGCCCGCTGACACAGCGTGGCCGCGGGCGGGCCTCGCCGGTAGGATCGGCCCTCTTCGCGGACGTAGCTCAGTTGGTAGAGCGCAACCTTGCCAAGGTTGAGGTCGCCGGTTCGAAGCCGGTCGTCCGCTCTGATGAATGGTGGGGGAGCCGTCGGCGTGCGCTCTCTCGCAGGGCTCGGCGTGGAGCTGGTACTGCTCGCTGACTACTGGCGGCCTGACTGCGACGAGCGCACCGATGTCGGCCGGCTGGTCCACCGAGCCAAGGACCACGACGATCCGGGGGCGGTAGGGGAGTTGGCCGACCGGTTCGCGGGTCTGGCCGAGGCTCTGGCAGAGACCCCGGACGGCTCCGATCGCCTGGTGGTGCCGGTCCCGCCCACGCTGCCGGTGCCCGACACCACCGGCGGGCTGCTGGTCGATGTGCTGGCCCGCTCACTGGCCGAGGCGGGGGCGGGGGAGTACCGGTGCGATCTTGTGGTCCGAACCGCGGCGACGCCGCGCCTGCGCCATGTCGCCCCGAAGCAGCGGACCGAGATCGCGGCCGCAGCCGGCTACCGGGCTTCCGGTGAGGTCGCCGGTCGCCATGTGGTGGTGGTCGACGACGTGATCCTGACCGGCGCGACGCTGGGCGCGGTAGCGGCCTGCCTGCGAGACGCCGGGGCCGCCTCGGTCACCGCCGCCGTGGCTGCCCGAACCAGGCGAGTCTGAGGGTTGCCTGGCGCTCTATCCGTACCGCCCTACGCACTGCCGCCGGTACGCTGCGATCCCCTGCGCCGGTGCCCGAGCGGACCAAGGGAACGGCCTGCAAAGCCGTAAAGCCGCGGGTTCAAATCCCGCCCGGCGCTCCAGTCCAGTCCGATCCAATCCAAGATTCTTGATTCCAGCTTTCCAGTCCAGTAGCCGATCTTCGATCCAGCTTCCAGTTTCGGCTACCAAGTCGGTGCTCTACATCGGCGATGCCGGTGACAAGTGGCTCGTGTTCGAGAAGGAGGTTCTGGAGTTACTGGGCGTCGCCATTGACGACCACGGCAAGATGCCCGATCTGGTCGTCCATATGGAGGACAGGAACTGGATCGTGCTGCTGGAAGCTGTCTCGACCCACGGACCCGTTGACAGCAAGCGCCACATCGAGCTCAAGGAAGTGTTCGGCACATGCACAGCAGGGCTGGTCTTCGTGTCGTGCTTCCCGGATCAAGCGACCATGAAGAAGCATCTGACGGACATCTCGTGGGAAACCGAGGTGTGGACATCTGATCACCCCACTCATCTGGTGCACTTCAATGGCGAGCGCTTCCTGGGTCCCTACGGCGACTGAGCGCGACTGCTGTTGATCGAACTCGGCAATGGCGATGAGAGACACAGGAGCCGGGCTGCGGTACGACGTGATCAAGACCTACGCTCCGAGCGGCCCGATGCGGCAGTACCGGCTGGCCGCATCCACATCGTTCGGGTGCTTTCGCTGCGGACTGGCCAAGACGCCGAGACTTGGTGAATGCGCCTTTGGGGGTGGGATTTCGGGGCGCGGAGGCGTCAGCGGCCCGGATCGCTGAGCGCTAGGCGGGCGTCAGGGCCCGCGGTCGCTTTCATAAAGCATATAATTCTACACGGTTTATGAAAGTTTCTGCGCCCTCGCTCGCTCCTATCCTTCGCTCAGACGCCCAGGGCAGAATCCTGGCGCGCGTGCTCGCCGACCCCGACAAGAGCCACAGCCTGTCGGACCTGGTCGCCGCGACGGGCACGAGCATGCCGACGGTGCTGCGGGAAGTGCGTCGAGGCGAGCAGGCCGCAATCCTCACCACCGAGAAGGTCGGTCCCATGCGGCTAGTGCGCGCCAGGGTCGACCATCCTCTACACGGCGCCGTGCGCCGGATCATTCTCGCCACCTACGGCCCGCCGACGGTGGTCGCCGAGGAGTTCTCCAACATCGAGGGGGCTGAAGCCGTGCTGTTGATCGGTTCTTGGGCGGCGCGCTATTTGGGCGAGGCGGGCCGAGCCCCAAACGACGTCGACGTGCTGGTAGTCGGAGACGCGGACCGCGATCTCGTGGACGACGCCGCCCAACGGGTCGAGCAACGGATCGGGATGCCGGTCCAAGCGACCGTCCGCACGCACTCCCAGTGGAGATCTGAGCGCGGGAGCTTCATCCGAGAAGTCAAGTCGCGTCCCCTCGTCGTCGTCCTCGCGAACGATCAACAGGAACCAGGAAGAGAACACCGCGCCCAGTGACACTGCCAACGGGGCTACCAGCTGCCGAAGTCCCCGAAGTCGCCCCAGTCGGCGTCCGCGATGGCTTCACCCTCAGCGAGCCCCCTGCCGTCGGCCAGTTCCGTGCCCGGCCTGCCACCGCGGGGACGCTCGAACAGCCATCGATGAAGCCGCCGCAGCGCGCCCAAGAGCCCGTCGAACTCATCGTCCCAGGAATCGGTCATGACCGAGTCTGTCGCGGCCTCGGCTCGTCCGCAATCAGCGCCGTCTTGGAGTGTCGGCGGGTGGCCGAGTCCGGTGTGCCGCTCAGGTGGTTGGGGTCTCCAGTTTCACGCCCTGGAAGCACAGGAAATCCGTGTCGTAGGACACGACTGCACATCGGTGCTCGATGGCGAGGGCAGCCAGATGGGCGTCGTTGACCAGATTGCCGCCCGTCTCCAGCGGGGCCAGCAGCTGTTGGACGATGCCGAGGTGGCGTGCCGTCGGTTCCACGACGACGGCCGAGGGCTGAGCCAGCCAGTCCTCGGCTTGTGCGATCGCCTCGCTCACCGACAGCGGCTCATCGAAGATCCGCCCGTTGGTGGACAACCGCAGGAAGGCCAGCAACACCACCCAACAGAACGCCACCCGGGCGCCGCCGCTGAGCGCCTCGTCGAGCCAGTCCCGCGCCGAGGCGTGCTGCCTCGCGTCTCGGTTGATCGCGTACAACAAAACGTTGGCGTCGACGAGCTTCAAGATGCGGACTCCAGCCGCTTGGCGCGCTCGCTGTCCTCGAGTTCACTGGCGAGCCGCAGCGCCTTGTCGAGGTCGACCCTGGCGCGCCCCATCGGCCGGGTGGTCGTCTTGAACTGGCGAAGCCCCTCTCCGGAGGCCCGGCCCTCGCGGACCAGATCGTTCAAGGCCTGCTTGAAGGAGACCCGGCGTTCGGTCATGCGCTGCCGGACGATCTGTTCGGTGTCGGAGTCGAGTGTGACTGTAGTCCGCATGTTGACAGCATAGCATCAAGTGATGCCTTGCTATCAAGGACGCTGGCTCATCCAGCGGCGCGGCGGTGCTTGAGGAAGGGCAGCTTTGCGACGGTGGCCGGCGCCGCGAACACCGTGTCGGTCCCGGGAATGGCCCAATCCACGAAGACCTCGGCGCCGGGCTCACCGAGCGCCTTGTCGAGGTGGCCGAAACCGATCAGCCGATCGACCGACGGTCCCCAGGTGATGCTCGACGCCCGGCCGACGCGGCTGCCGTCGGAGGAGACCGGCTTGGCCACCCACTCGACGCGCGGCGAGACGTTCGGGGGGACGCCGTGGTCGAGGTGGGCCGCGACGATGGCCCGCCAGTCGATGTCGAGCCCGACCAGCACCCGCGGCGGCCCGCCCGCCTCGGCTTCCGCGACGAGGGCGTCACGACCGACGAAGGACTCCTTGGACAGATCGACGAAGGGCCCCATCCCCAGCTCGAAGGGCGACGAGTGGCACTCGGGATCCGACGCCGAGACCGTGTGCGAGCCGGTGGGGTCCGGTCCCGCGTTGGCGTAGTCGGGTCCGGGGATCAACAGACCGGCCTCGACCCGGGCCACGTCGATCGCCCACTCACCGCACGGCCGCAGTCCCAGGTCGGCACCGGCCTCGGCGACGGCGTCCCACACGGGAGCGCCGCTGCCGGCCGGCATCAGGATCTCGTAGCCGAGCTCGCCGGTGAAGCCCTGCCGGGCCAGCTCGACGTCGACGCCGCCGATCCGGGTGCGGACCATGCGGGAGAAGTCGAGGTCGGACCAGTCGGCCCCCGTCGCCCGCTCGACCGCGACGCGGGCTTGAGGCCCCTGCACCATGAGGATCCCGAAGTCGTCGGTCTCGTCGCGGACCTCGACGTCGTGACCCTCGGCCTTCTCGGCGAACCAGTCGCAGGTCGGATCCCCGGTGAAGCGGTAGCTCGAGTCCGACGCCCGGAACACGAGCCCGTCGGAGACGACCTTGCCGTCGTCGTTGCACCACGGCGTGTACTGGACGGTGCCCACGTCGAGGTTGTCGATGTTGCGAGGCACGAGCTGGTCGACGAGCCGGGTGGCGTCCGGGCCCGAGATCGTGCACTTGCACAACGGCGACATGTCTCCCATCGCCACCGTCTCGCGGATCGCGCCGAGCTCGGCGTGGAAGTCGTCGTACACGTCGACGACGTGGTTGAGGTCCCAGTTGAAGTACCACGGAGTCTTGCTGTGCTGCGCGGTGCGGGTGTGCAGAGGCGTGCCCACGACGCCGTCAGGCCGGAAGCGGCTGGCACGGGCCTCCTGCCACGACGGTCCACTCATCTGGGACGGGTTTACTTCAGCGAGAACGGCGGGTACTTGTCGGTGATGAGCAGCCACATGTAGGCCCCGACGCGCAGTAACCAGCGGTGCACGCCGAGCACGAAGTCGAACAGTCCACGGGGATAGCGCCCGGTGAAGATGATCACGAACCATGCGATCACCACGCAGACGACGGCGGCCACTCCCAGGACGGCAAGCACGATGTAGTGCGGGACCGCCAGGATCCACTTGACCAGCGGCAGCCAGCGGTTCAGTTCTCGGGCGTCGGGATAGTCCAACTCCAGGTGAACGGCCTGCTGCTCATCGGTCGAGGGATACTCGTCGCGCATCATCGACAGGTAGGCGCCGACGCGGGTGCTGAACCGCGTCAGCTCGAGGTTCCAGTCGAACCACCAGCGCGGGTATTTCTGCCGGAACAGGATCATCAGCAATGTCGGACCGAACAGCGTGATGGCTGCGAAGAACCCCGGCCAGTCCGCTTCGTCGGATTGCCAACTGCCGACGAAGGAATCGGTGAGCAGGCCCGCCACGATCGCGATGGGTATGACCAGGACGACCCGGAAAATCGTCGATGCCCGACCGAGCCCTCCCTCGGGATACTCGATGTCGAGCCTCGCCGGATAGCTGTGGGTGTCGGGCTCGTCGGTGGCAGGGGCGTCTGACATGGATCCTCCTCTGAGGGTCGACGTGCACAAATCTAGCAGTTCCCCACTTGCGGCAGATGCTGGCAGCCGACTGTGATCATGCCGCCTGGCGCCGATGCCGTGCCGCCGACGCGTGCCGCGAGCTCGGCCGTCGGCTACCCGGCGGCCAGCGCGGCCTCGATCCACGGATCGATCGTGTCGCGGTTGTTGGCGATCCAGTCGGCGGCCGCGGCCTTGATCTCGGAGTCGGAGTTGGCACCGGCGTCGATGGCGACAGCCTGGACGGCGACCGCGAGCGGATCCAGCTCGAAGTTCCCGAGCAGGGCGGCGGCCGCCGGGTTGGCCGCCAGGAAGTCCTTGTTGGCCGCCACCACGATGTCTGAGGGCGTGAACATCGTCGTGCACGGATCCTTGGTGCAGGCGCCGCCCACCGCGGAGATCCCGTCCTGGCCCTCGAGCGCCTGCTCCGGCTCGATGGAGAGCCACAGCACGTCGCGGCCCGGAACGAGCTTGCCCACGAACGCGGTGGGTGTCCACACGTACTGCAGGACTGGACCGCCGTTCGTGAAGCTCGCCTGCGACTCGGTGAACAGCGCGGAGTGGACGGCGGACACCTGCGCGATGCGGTCGTCCCATCCGTTCTTGGCGATGGTGTCGTTCATCACCTTCTGGCAGCCCCAGCCGTCGTCGCAGCCGTGGAGGTCGGCCTTGCCGTCGCCGTCGCTGTCGAAGTGCGCGACCGCTTCGGGATTGTCGAGCAGTTCCCCGAGAGTGGTGAAGCCGAACCGCTCGACACTGGGAATGTCCACGAGGATGCCCTGCAGGGCGCCCGACGCCATCATCGTGCCGATGTAGCCGGCCTTGTCGCCGAAGGTGCCGCCGTCGGGGCTCTCGCCCTCGAGGAGGGGGGTGTGGTTGAACGGCCACGCCGACGCCCACAGGTCGTAGTCGCCCTGGGCCACGGCCGGGTAGAACGTCGCCGGCGTTATCTCTTCGGGATCGGTGACCTCGTAGCCCAACTCCCCGAGGAGCAGTTGAACGACGTAGTTCTGGAAGTTCGTCTCGATCCAGTTGCCCCGTGCCATGGTCACGCTCACGCCCTCACCGGGAAGCGTTGCCTCGGCGGCCTCGGCATCGCTGCCGTCGTCGGCGGGTTGTACCGCCGGAGCTTCCGGCTCGGCGTCGTCACCGCAAGCGGCCGCCAACAGCCCGAATGTCAGAAGGATGGCGACAAGCGCCCGACCTCGGCTCGTACCCATTCTTGTTCTCCTTGTTGAAGGTCCCCGCAGCGCCGATACCAGCGGCGTCGCCGGCTTTCTTAGTCTGGATCAGGCAAAGATACGATAGCGATATCTCGTTTACTTTGAGTACTGACCAGCATCGGACAACTAGTGTTGCGACGCATGCCGACGAAGGTCAAGATCTCGAGAATGGGACGCATGCCGACGAAGGTCAAGATCTCGAATGTCACCAAGATCTTCGGCGACGAGCCTGACGGCAAAGCGCTCGAGCTGCTGAGAGCCGGGCACTCGAAGGAGGTCATCCGGGAGAGCACCGGTCATGTGGTCGGGGTGGACAACGCCAACATCGATGTGGCCGAGGGCGAGATCTTCGTGGTGATGGGTCTGTCCGGCTCGGGCAAGTCCACCCTCATCCGCTGTGTGAACCGGCTGTATGAGCCGACCGCCGGGGAGATCGTCGTCGACGGGACCGACGTCACCGCATTGAACCCCAAGCAGCTCCAGGCCTTCCGCCGCGAGAGCACCGGCATGGTGTTCCAGCACTTCGCCCTGTTTCCCCACCAGGACATACTCTCCAACGTCGCCTTCGGACTCAGGGTCAAGGGCGTCGATCCCGAGACCCGCCAAGCGGCGGCGGAGCGAGCGCTCGCGCTCGTCGGGCTGGCCGGCTACGAGACCAGCTACCCGCGCCAGCTCAGCGGAGGCATGCAGCAGAGGGTAGGGCTGGCCCGGGCGCTGGCCACCGACCCCGACATCCTGCTCATGGACGAGGCCTTCAGCGCCCTCGACCCGCTCATCCGCCGCCAGATGCAGGACGAGCTGATGGAGATCCAGGACGAGCTCCACAAGACGATCCTGTTCATCACTCACGATCTCAACGAGGCGCTGAGGGTCGGTTCGCGTGTGTGCATCATGAAGGACGGCGCCATCCAGCAGGTCGGAACCCCCGAGGACATCCTCATGCGCCCCGAGACCGACTATGTGGCCGAGTTCGTCCAGGACGTCGATCAGGGCCGGGTGCTGTCCGTCGAGACGGTGCGCGAGGACGCGGCGATCGTTCCGGCCGGAGCGACCGTCGCGGACGTCCTCGATGTGATCGACCGCTCCGATTCGGGGGCGGCCCATGTGGTCGATGCCGACGGGCGACCCCTCGGCGTCATTGCCCGAGACTCCGCCGAGCGGGCGCGGGCGCGCGGCGACCAGGAACTGGAGCGTCTCATGGAGACGGTGCCGACCGTCACCTGCGACACGATCCTGGCCAACGTCTACCAGCTCTTCGGATCGGGCCTGCCGGTCGCTGTGGTCGACAACGGTGGCAGGCTCATCGGGTCGGTGCCGGCCCTCAGGGTCCTGGAGGAGTTGGGGCGGGTCGAGGGCGTCGCCGAACAGCTCAAGCAGGCCCGGACCGAGGACGCTCGACAGTGAGTTCCAGGATGCTCGCCGCCGACTTCTGGGACAACGACAATCTCGATGCGTGGGAGATCCCCTTCGGGCTGTGGATCGAGGAGATCGTCTTCTGGCTGACCACCCACATCAAGGGATTCCTCGACGCCGTCAAGTGGCCCGTCGACAAGCTGCTGGAGCTGATAATCGACAACCTGTTGCAGGAATGGCTCCCGTGGCCGGTCGTGCTGTTGCTGTTCTTCGTCCTGGGGGTGGCCACCAGGAACTTCCTTGTGGGGCTGGGCAGCGCCGCCGGCCTCCTGATCTGCGGGCTGCTCGGGAACGAGTACTGGGACCTCACGATGGAGACGCTCGGGATGATCATCGTGGCCGTGCTGATCTGCACGGTGATCGGAATACCCCTGGGGATCCTGGCGGCACGCGTCGACGCGTTCTGGAGCCGTCTGCGGCCCGTACTCGACGGCATGCAGGTGATCCACCCCTTCGTGTACCTGCTGCCGATCATCTTCCTGTTCGGCGTGCGCCGAACCCCCGGCGTGCTGGCCACGCTGGTCTTCGCGCTCCCTCCCATCGTGCGACTCACCAACCTGGGGATCCGCCAGGTTCCCGCCGACGTCGTCGAGGCGGCCCGGGCGTTCGGGGCGACCGAGGGCCGGATCCTGCGCGAGGTGCAGATGCCGCTGGCCCGGCCCACGATCATGGCCGGGCTCAACCAGACCCTGCTGCTGTCGCTGTCGATGGTGGGCATTGTGGCGATCATCGCCGGCGGCGGTCTCGGAAAGCCGATCCTCACCGCGCTGAACACGGCCGACATCCCCATCGGCGCCTCAGCGGGAGCGGGCCTCTACTTCGTCGGGGTGCTCCTGGACCGGATCTCGCAGCCCGAGGACAGCGACGACCGGCGCAGCCTGCTGGCGCGGATGCGCAGCGCCTGGGCCACCCGGGCCGACCCCGAGGTCCACGCCGTGGCCGGCACGCCGGTCGAGACGGAGACCATCGTCGAGACCGCGGCACCGGCTGCGCCAATACTGACCACCTCGCACCGCGTCGGCGCGGCGGCGGCTCTCGTCGGCGGCCTGCTCGCGGCGGTCTCGGTGCTGCTGACCTGGGGGAACGACGTTGGGCTGCTGTCGGCTTACGCCCGATTCGACGACATCGACCTTCCGGGCGCCCACAGCGGGCTCGACGCCACCGGCGGCTCGTGGTTCGGGATCGTGCTGGGCCTTGTCGCTCTCGCGTCGGCGTTCGGCGGCGCGTCGGCCCTGTGGCGGCCCCGCAGCCGAGACAAGTTCAACGCCGGCGGGGGAGCCTTCCTAGCGGCCGGCCTGGTGCTGGTGTCGCTCGCGGCGGCCTATCTGACCGTGTCGCCGCGGGGCGGGGACTACAGTCACGGCGCCGGCGTGTGGCTGGCTCTTCTCGGCGCGCTCGCAGTCCTCGGCGGAGGCGTGGTCGCGGCCCTGCGGATGAGGCCCGGCGACGAGTCGTCGCGTGCGGGGCCGCGGGAGTTGGCGGGCATGGTCGTGCTGGCTCTGTTCCTCGTGCTGGCCGGAGCGTCGGGCTCCTGGATCCTGGACCAGCGCAGCGACGCCGCCCAGATCGCGGCTGAGCTGGCGGCCGAGGCGGAGGGCGCCGACCAGGGCGGCCTCGCGGCGGAGGTGCTGGCCGAGGCCCTGGCCGAGACCCGCCGTGTGGTCGTGCGCGGCCTGGACTCCGAAGGCCCGGGGATCGGCTACACCGTCCTGATCCTCACGGTGGTGTCCTTGGCGGCGACGCTCGGCCGGTTGGCCCGCAGCCATGCCGTCCAGCGCTACCTCGGCCTGATGATCTTCGGGCTGGGATGCGCCATCGCGGCGGTCGGGGTGGCCTGGATCGCCAGCTTCGTCCGCCTGGCGACACCGGCGCTGTCGCCCGGTGCGAGCGCCTTCCTGGTGGTGGTCGGAGGCCTGATCATGGCCGCACGCGGCTGGCGGGCCAGCAACCCGGCCTAGCGGGAAGCGGCACCACCTGCACGACGGCGGCACCGCTGTCGATCACTGGCTGAGCGGTCACCACCACGGCGGATGGCGGAAGCTGCCGCGCCCCGTTGGTGTGCCCAGATCGATCGAGACGACATGGCGAGACGCCTCCGCCACTAGGGTTCTCGGGGCGGTCGGTGGCCGGGGCTTACAGGATCAGGTCGGTGAGCAGGCCGGCGGCGAGGGCCACGGCGAACACGTAGGCGAAGAACGCTGCCACGACGCGCCCTCGGGCGATCTTGGTGAGCAGGGCGAACTCGGGGATGTTGGCCCCGGCGCCCGCGATCACCAGGGCCACGATGGCTCCGGTGCCCGCTCCCTTGGCGTGGAGGGCGTCGCCGATGGGAATGAACAGCTCGGTGCCGAAGTAGAGCGGGATGCCCGCGGCGGCCGCGGCGGGAACGGCCAGCGGGTTGCTGGCACCGGCGATACCGGCGAGGGCGTCGGCGGGCACCAGCAGACCGATGGCGAGACCGACGCCCACGCCCGCTGCGATCAGCCAGGCCATGCTTCTCAGCAGCGTCACCGCGCGTTGCCAGGCCGTTGGCAGTTCGCTGCGCCATCCGGCCCACGGGACTCCGTCCGGGTCCGAGCAGCTCGTCGGCGGCGACGGAGTGTGCGGACCCGCCGTTCCGGCAAGGGCCGGGGCGGGCGCCCCGAAGAGTGCCGGGACCGGCTTGAGGTGTCGTGCGATGTCCACCGAGTCGACGATGAGGGCCAGCAAGAAGGCCGCCGCGAACGCGGTCGCGACGTATACGGCCGCCCCCGTGGGGCCGATGATGATGGCCAGGACGCCGATCATGACCGGGTCGACCACGGGTGCCGCGAAGATGAAGGCGGCGTATCCCGCGGGCCGCACACCGGCCTGGCGCATGCCGAGCAGGACCGGTATGGCCGAGTAGGTGCAGAAGGGAGTGATGAATCCCACGGCGATGCCTTTGAGGGCGGCCCGCCGGGGAGGCCCGCCCATCCATCGCCGGATCGTCTCGTCGCCGAGCCGGCGCTGAAGCAGCGTGACGGCGAGTGTGACGGCGAGGAACAGCGCGACCATCTCCGCGACCAGCAGAGCCGCCCCCGACGGCGATGTCATGGGGTGTCGGAGCCCATTATCCGGGCCGCGGCCTCCGGCAGGGCCTGCAGGCAGTCGGGATTGACGGTGACCAGCGTCCGGGTCCCGTCGGCTCGCATGTGGACGAACCGGTCCTCGGCCAGGATGCGGAGGTGGTGCGACACCGTCGATTGGCTGATGCCCACACTGTCGACGATCTCTCCGACGGTCATGGCCCGCCCCGCGGTGGCCACAGTGTTGAGCACGAGCAGCCTCGTCCCGTCGGCCAGGCACCGGAACCAGCCTGCGTACTCGTCGGCATCCTCCGAGGAGAGTGCCCGTCGGGTCTCGATCTGCGCGGGGGTTATCATCGACCATCGACGATAATAGATGATTGGCGCGCCTGCAACATGGCGGCGAAGTACCCTCGTCGGCATGCCCGATCTGTCGACGTCAATGGACTGGGTGAAGCCATTTCCCTGGTCCGCGGAGAATCGGCCGAGGTCTGGCCAGGCTGGTTGCAACATGACCAGCTCGGTGGCGGTTGAGATCCCGCCGAGGTGGTTTTGAGATGACCGACGCGCTTGCTGTCGAGATCGGCGATGACTACGTGGCCACGATCGAGTTGCGGCGCCCGCCCAACAACTTCTTCTCGCTGGCGATGATCGCGGGGATCGCCGACGCGCTGGAGTCGCTGGACGATGATCCCCGGTGCCGGGCCGCGGTGTTGTGCGCTCAGGGCAAGCATTTCTGCGCCGGCGCCGACTTCTCGCCCGGGGGAGTGGGCTACACCACCGAGGACCTGTACGCGGCCGCGGTCCGGATCTTCCGCACCCACACTCCGGTGGTGGCCGCCGTGCACGGCGCCGCGGTGGGCGGCGGGCTGGGCCTGGCGCTGACGGCCGACTTCCGGATTGCCGCGCCCGAGGCCCGCTTCAGCGCCAACTTCGCCCGCCTGGGCTTCCACCAGGGCTTCGGCCTGAGCGTGACGCTGCCGAGACTGGTGGGCCCGCAGGTGGCGGCCGACCTGCTGTACACGGGCCGGCGGGTGCCGGGAGAGGAGGCCGCGAACCTCGGCCTGGCCGACGGGCTCGCGGATCTCGACGACCTCCGGGACGCGGCGCACGGCATCGCTCGCGAGATCGCGATGTCGGCGCCGCTGGCGGTGCGGTCCATCCGGGCGACGCTGAGGGGCGACCTGGCTGACCAGGTGGAAGCGGCCGTGGCCCACGAGCACCGCGAGCAGGACCGCCTCCAGCGGACGGCCGACTTCGCCGAGGGCAGCCGGGCCATGGCCGAGCGCCGGATTCCCGAGTTCCGAGGCGAGTGACGCCTGCTACCCTGCGTGGCTCGGGGCCGTTAGCTCAGCCTGGTTAGAGCGCCTGCTCGACACGCAGGAGGTCAGAGGTTCAAATCCCCTACGGCCCACCCTAACCCTAGCCCCTACGGCCCACTGTGTGGCGATGGTGGTTTGGAGAGCGTCCGGTAAGCGAGTCTCGCTCTGTCTGCGGCGTCCTGAGGCAAGTCCCTCCAAGCTTCATGGTCAGCGGAGGCGAGTTCCGCAACGCGGCTGAGCCTCTGGCGGTCCTTGCGGGTTAGTTCAGTTGCCAACTCGTCAGGGTCATCGACGAGGCTCAGCAGCAGCGCGATGTCGTGCCTTTGCGCGGTTGGGGCGTCATCAACGGACACCGCCGCCGCCTTGCAGACGATTGCGCCCAGCAGCGACGGGCGCGGAATCAAGCCTTGCTGGTCAGCGAATCGCACGGGCAGCAGCTCGGTGCGTTCGAGCGCTTGGGTGCCGCCTGGCACTTGAAGCGTGTGACCCGGCGAAGTGGTTGTCAGGTCCGTGCGGGCTCCGAGGCCCTCTGGTGCCAACACGTCGATGCTGGCCATGCCGCGGCGGTAGCGATTCGCGATGCCTTCTGGTGATACTCCCACCAGCGAGAACCCAAGGGATTCAAGGGTCTTCACGAAGCTCTGGATGCCCCCGGTGACGACTCGGGCGTTGATCACCACGTCGATGTCCGTCGAGAGGCGGGTCGGTTCCACGTCGTGCTCTAGGGCGTGCAAGAGCACCATCTGCCCGCCGATGAGAGTCCATTCTTGCTGCGGCTCTGTTCCCGCCAATTGCAGCAGCGTCTCCCAGAGTGCCTCGTTGTAGCCAGGGATGCTGGGCAACGCCAGCGTCGGGCGATCCAGCTTGGGACGGTCGCTCATAGCCGCTGAAGTAGCTCCGCGCCTGCGCGTCTAGAGCGCTCGTGCTCGGACTCCAGCAAGTCCACAGCGACCACTGCGGGCGGAGCGACCTCAGCCTCGTCGGGGAACGGCCACAAGTCGTCCTCCACTACCCGAAACAATATGTTGGCCCGCTCAGATCGCTCCTCGATGACAAAGGCATCGCGAATAGCCAGCAAGCCGCTCTGTGCCACGTACGCTTCGAGAGGGCCAGAGCCGACGATGCCGAGGCGATGTTCCGGCGACGCGCTGGCCGCGGTGCGGACGACACCAGGCGCAACGGCGATGCGGTTACGCGTCGCAGGGTGGGCATAGAAGCTGAGCTTGCGGGCACGGCAGGCCAAACGCCCCAACAGGTTCGACAGGCCGACCTCCAGACGACATGCAGCGCGGTGCCTCTCGTATGCCTTGCAATGAGGCTCGATGCCGTCTGCTAGAGCGAGAACGGCCCACGCCGAAGACGGACTCCACGGCCTGTGGGCCGGACGCCGCCAGGCTGCGGCTCTGAGAGCGTGCTCCTCGATCACCCATTCGCGTCCGACGCGCTGGCCTTGGAGCACACCGTCAGAGAGCATCTGACGCACCCGCCTCGGGCTGACACCAAGGCGTTCGGCTGCTTCGGCAACGCCCATCAATCGCATAGCATAACTATACCGAGTACGGAAGTGTTACGCAACCCTAGCAGCTCGCGTGCCTGGAATTGCGATTGGGGCTCACAGGTTAAACCATAGGCATCCCGCGAACCTCAAACCTTGGCGTATGCTCTTCGGCGTCCGGGGCTTATGGAGCCCTACCCCTCAGATTTATGACACCCTTGTGTGCACGGTCTGCTCGGACACACCGCCACGCCAGGGGCCTCCGCTGGCACCGACATGTCGTTGGGCCTGGTTCTAGCCAACCGTCTCGCAACTCGAAACTGACCCATAGAGACCAGACACTCGCGGGTTCCTGCCTGGAGGGGTTCGATCAGCGGGCAAGTCCCATTGAGCAGATGACGTGAGGCGGTGCGATCTCGGCGGCTTCAGGCGCGCAGAGTTCTTGGTGGGAGTGGAGGCCCGCCACGAGGGCTGCGAGGTTGTCGTCGCTGTGCTCTTGTAGGGCTGTAGCGATCTTCTCGCGGGCGTCGCGCCTTAGCGGGCGCCGATACAGGGAGCCCAGCGCGTCATCGAGGATCTCCGGGTCCCACAGCAGGTTGCCCTGGGACTGTTGGGCTGCGCCGCTGAGGAAGCCCCGCAGTCTGTTCCAGCATCGGCTGCGGACTCCTGACAGCTGCCCTTGGGCGGCGGCCGCGGGGAAGCGCAGGGGCCCGTTGAATGCTGCGGCCAACAGTTCGTGGTGCGCTTCGAGCGTGGCTGCGGCAGGTGTGTCGGGTTCGCAGGCGGCGAGGCGCAGCGCCTCGCGGGGGGCGACGGCGTGCGGCGGGTTGCCTGATGCGGGCGCGAGAGCGAACGCGTTGATCTCGTCGTCGGTTTGGATGTGCACGAGCACTCCTGGCTCGTCGGAGGCCCCCGTGGGGGCGAGGGTGGAGTAGACGACGTTGGGGAGGGCCTCTGCTTGTGCGGCCTTGTTGGGGTGGTCTCGTTGCGCGGCTCGCCAGATCTCATAGGCCATCGACACCACGTCAACTTCGGCGTCGGCGTCGTCTTGCGGGTCTTCGTTGTAGATCGCGTCGCGCAGGGCGGCCTCTTCGTCGTCGGTGCCGAAGAATCGCTCGCCGCCGCCGAACACGACGGCGTTGGCGTCAAGCCGTTCTCGGATGCGTCGGTGATTGCCGATCACCTCTTCGACGCCGCCAGGTGGCAGCATCGAGGCGACGACCACCTCGTCCGCGGTCTGACCGATGCGGTCCACGCGCCCGGCGCGCTGCACCATCCGCACCACTGCCCACGGCAAGTCGTAGTTCACCACCACTCGGGCGTCCTGGAGGTTCTGGCCTTCTGACAGCACGTCGGTGGACACCAAGACTCGTATGGGCTCTTTGCCTTTGGGCATCCCGCCCAGCGACGCGTTGGACTGCGGCGAGAATCTGCGGGCAACCAGCGTGGGGTCGGCGTCGGAGCCGGTTACCGCCTCCACGTTGTCGATGCCGCGCTGCGCGAGTGCGGCGCCTACGTAGGTGGCGGTGTCGGCGTACTCGGTGAACACGACGACCTTCTCGGAGCCGTGCTCGTCGCCGGCAAGACGGACGAGGGCATCGAGCTTGGTGTCGTGTCTTTGGTCCCAGTCGCCGATGCGGTCGAGTACGCGGCCGATGAGCGCGTTGTCTGAGCGAAGGGTCTCGGCTAGCGCATCGGTGAACAGCAGCGGTCGCAGAAGTTTGACTCTGTCGGATTCGATGAGCCGGGCATAGGCGGCTTCGGCGTCGGCGGCCCTGCCGTCTGTGTCGACAGGTAGTTCTTCGTCGCCTCCTCCGTCGTCGATGTCGGTCGGTGATGGCTCGACAGCAACCGAACTGCTCATCGTGGGCAGATCCCATCCCCGCTCCAGGGCGAGGAGCAGGATGTCGTTGCGGAGTCGGTGGCGGCGCAGCGTGGCGATCAGCGCGGGCCCCGAGGATCCGAGTCGCTTGTAGATCAGTGTCCGGGCGAAGCCGATCAGGTTCAAGTTGCGCTGCGGCTGTTCCCGCCAGGACTTGATCGCCTCGGACTCGTCGCTGGACAGGTCGTCTCGCTTGTCGGCGCCCTTGGCCAGGTAGTTGATCAGGCGGTAGCGGGGCAGTTCCAGAGCGTTGATGTCGTCGAGGGTCTCCTCGGACGCGATAGCGGTGTCGGGGCCGGACTGATAGGTGACGCTGACAGCGCGCCGGCGCGGCATGAGGTGCAGGGCGTCACCGACGCGCAGACAGCGCCTCACCGCTGCTGTGCTCCCCGCCGCCAGGCTGGACACCTCGCCTGCGACGGCGAGTCGTGCCTGCGCGCCGGCGATGAACGACTCGTCGCCGCCGACAAGGACTCGCATTCCTCGGTCCTCGACTATCACACGGTCCCATCCCGCTGCGGAGGCGCCGTCAACATGCACTTCGCACTGGTCGGCGGGATGCGTGACCGAACCGCCGTCAGGGGAGATGACCTGGATGCCGTCGACGCCGTAGCTGCGTTCGACAGAGCGTCGGGTTCGGCGCACCATGTAGCGGTCCATGAGCCTCTCCCAGTCCTCGGGGAAGTCGCTTCGCCGGAACGCTGCGAGGCTGTCAGGGCCGCAGTCGAGGCGGCGAGTGACCTGCTCGATGCCGTACTCGGCGATGGCGGCGTCGGGAGCGACGCCCAACGGGTCCTCCTCAGCCACGAACAGGGCCAGCTGGTTGGCGACGTCGGTGAAGTCCAAGTTGTAGGGGGTGGCCGTCAACAGCATGACCTTGGAGTCGTTGTCCTCGATGAATCCCTTGATCTCCTGGTAGTCCTTGCGCTTGCGGTTGCGGAGGTTGTGCGACTCGTCGATGACGACAGTGCTGTAGCGGCCTCTGAGTTCCGACAGCCGCTTGGTCGCCATCGACAGCTCGACCACCTCGTGGCGGAGGTCGTAGGTGTCGCAGTATCCCTCCCACATGGGTTTGAGGTTCTTGGGGCACACGACGAGCACGCGGCCGCCGTGCGCGTCCTGACGCAGCCTGGAGACAGCCACCGCGACGAGGGTCTTTCCCAATCCGACCACGTCTCCGATCATCACCCCGCCGAGCCGGTCGAGCGCTCCGGCTGCGAACTGCGCGGCAACGGCTTGATGCTCGAGCAGTGTGGCCCGCAAGTCCGCGGGCAGTCCATAGGTGATGAGCCCGTCGCGGGCCTCCTGGGAGAGGTGGTAGGCCATCTTCAGATACACCAGATACGGCTCGGGCGGTGAAGGACGCGCCCAGCACTCGTCAAGAAGGCCCAGCAGGTCGCTGGTCACGTCAACCGAGAACGGATCCTCCCAGCGGTCCTCGAACCATGCGGCGAGCTTCGCGGAGGCGTCTGTGTCGGGCACGTCCACATTCAGCTCGCCCTGGCCTCCGAGCCCGGCGAAGGTCAGATTGGACGACCCGACGTACCCCAGCGTTGGGTACCGGTCGTCGATGCGGTGGCACATGTAGAGCTTGGCGTGCAGCCGGTGGGCCAAGTGCAGCTTGATGGCCACATCCCCGCAGTCCATCTGTGCCCGCAGCTGCCGCAGCGCCTTCTCGTCTGCTGCGGTGGGAAGGCCGATGGTGAGCTGCTCGCGTAGCACCTCGCGGGTCCGGCGCCTCATCGAGTTGCGGGTGGCGTTGTCGAGGGTGCCGTCGCCTCGCCCGGTCAGCTCCCGGCGGAGCTCGTCATGGGGATCACGAGCCATCCCGATCAGAACTCGCGCCTTGGGCGAACCCTCTGTTTGGGGCATGCCGTCCACCGCGTCGGCCAGCTCGCGCCAGCCCCGCAGGTTGAAATACCCGATGGCGGCGTCGAGCCGAACAGCGCCGTGGGCTATCTCGGCGCGTAGGTCCTCGGCGAGGCCCACCTCGATGTTGTCGATGATCCTGGGCATTCAACTGGTGCGTTGCGAGCAAGAGTGGGCTTGTCAGGAACCGTCGGGCCGGGTCTTCTTGTTGCCATGCACCGAGGGCTCGCTGCACCACAGAACGCGCAATCGGGCCAGACCCGCAAGTGCTTCTCTTGGCAGGTGCAGCACCCGCCTTGCCAGAGCCTCGTCCAAGTCGTGGCGCGCCGGGTCTCGGTACGCTTCGTTGGCAGGAAGAAACTCTTGGTCCTTGAGTTTGTCGAAGGCCTCAGCCATTGCGCGAATGGCTGCCGGGCTGATGTCATGCAGGTCCAGGGCTGGGATGCTTCCGATGGTGGTGACGCTCAACCTTGCTCTGCGATTCTGCTGCCGCGATGACACCCACCACCGTCCCACGAGGCCGAGCGTGGAGTTCAGCCACACGCACAGCGCCCTCTCCCATGTTTCGCGGTCGCCCGCTTCCAACGGGGGGGGGGGGTCGGCGCGAAGGAGGGCCACGCTGATCCGCCCAAAGCTGGTGCGGGGGTAAGGCAAGCCCCGAGCGGCTGGGAGTTCACCCGGAAGTCGCGGTTGATATGCAGGCGGGTCGCGCCGGCGATCCGCTCCTTCCTGTTGTTGGTGTAGCCGTTCCAGAGCCGCTGGGCCTGTTCCATCATGCCGGGGCGGATGACTCCGGTCGAGCATGGAAGGACGACCATGCGGGTCTCCATATCCGCGTCGTGGCTCCAGAGAACCGGACAATCGGATTCCACGTGCGACTGCCGCACTTGCTCCTTGTCATCCCGAGACGTGCCTTCGGGCGACTCCCCAGGGGGCGTCACCTCGTAGGGGCCTCGGCCGCCGTCTTCGTTGATGTCGCGATCCACGGGCCCTCGGAAACCGAGGTCTCGTAGCGGAACGGTCGGAACGTCGATCAAGTCTGCGACGCCGGGAAGGCGCAGATTCCCGACCGTGAGGCTCGCGGCGATGCCGCACAACTCGGCGCTCACAACACCGGAGGGATGCCCGCCGCCGTCGGCTGTGAACAACCCCGGAACAGCGAACCCGGCGTGCGACCCGCCGGGCGCGTCGAAGTCCCCGCCGGCCGCGGCTGCGCGGGCTATGTCGACGCCCTCGGAGTTGGTCGCCGGCCTGCGCCGCAGGCATACGTACCGGGCAAGACACTTCTCGGATTCGGCGGGCTTGGCGGCCTGTTGCCGTCTCGTGGCGACGATGACCGCTTCAGCCATGTTGGTGTCGTTGGAGAACGCTCGGGCGGTGCTGCTCGCCGCTGACGCCATGGTGACGACCACGATGTCTTCGTAGTGGTTGGCGAGCAGCTGCCTGGTCTTCGCCCAGCTTCCTCCGGTGACCGCGGCAGCGGGGACGATCAGGGCCAGCACGCCGCCGGCACGGAGTTTTCGGTGGGCGAGGTCCACGAAGTTGGTGGGGAGGCCGGCGTTGCCGTGACCAGCACGGTCTGCCGGCTTGATCCCTCCCGCGCGGTAGGCCTCGTCCAGGGCTTTGCTCATCAGCTTCTGGGCGTCCTCGTCGTTGTCCAGCCCGGCGAACGCCGGGTTCGGCACAACCACCCCTTCCTCTGCGCCGCGCTGCTTGTTCTCATGGTTCGTGGGCCGTGTGAAAGGCGGGTTCATGATCACCACGTCGAACTGCCCGTCGGGGACCTTGGCTTCGCTGGGGGCCGCAGTGTCCTTGGCCTCGACCGCGGTCGAGCCGTCGCCGAACAATGCCCGTCGTTGACCGCTGAACAGCAAGTCCAGCGAACCGAGACAGGTTTGCGGGCCAGCGCCGAAGTCATGCACGCCGAATGGCATGACCCAGGTCTTGGTGCCCTTGTACCCGATGTGGGTGTGCTCCCCAGACAGCACCGAGGCGGTCAGATGCACCGCCGCGGGCATGATGTCGCATCCGGTGAGGACTTCCTCCATCACCCTCTGATGCAGGTCAGCGGGATCGCCGCCGACGTCTTCGTGGCGGGCGGCGATACGGCGGTACACAGCCGTTAGCAGCGCGCCGGTGCCGCAAGCCAAATCCGCCACTCTCAGTGACGTCACCGCCTCGGGATCGTCCCAGTCCACATCGAGGCGGTTCACAGCCATCTCAGCTAGGAACGAAGCCGATTGCGGGCGCGTGTAGTAGGTGGCCAGGAACTTCCGGTCCACTATGAGCCGCCCGAAGAGCTCCCCCACGAGACCCTGCGTCGCCCGGTGGGCGACCTTGTCGGACGCAGCCCCGTACAGCTCTCCCAACACCGCAGCGGCGACGTCATCGTCGCCGATCGCGTCGAGCAGCTTGCGGGCGATACCGAAGATCGGCCAGTAGTCGATGGCGAGGATCGCGTCCCACTCAGCGGCCACAAGAGCCCTGCCGGCGCCAGCGGAGCGGACCTCTTCAAGGGAGCCGACAATGCCCGGATGATGAGAAGCGATGTGATGCTGGAACACCACAGCGTTGAACATGATCGCCGCAGCCATCCGGTTCGACTGCTCTCCACCCTCCTGTGACAACACCTCACCGATCCGAGCGGAACAGTCCGCATCACCTGACAGCGGCACCGCGACATCAAGAACTGCCCTCTCGACCTCTCCGTCCAGGTCGGCTATGTCCACGCCGAGAGATCGCCGCACCCGCGACAAGACATCGGAAATCGTGAGGTCTTCCTCTTCCTCCAAGGAGAATGCCGCCCCGGCCAGCCGGTCGAGCATCTCATCCTCGACCGCGTGGCGATCGCATTCATGGGACACTGCCTTGTAACTGTCTCCGGACGGGCGCAGCTCAGGCCACAGCCACAGCATCTGCCCGTCGTCGCCGTCAAAGACGATCAGCGTCTCCAAGCTGTAGAGCCTGCGGATCCGGCGGATGATCTTGTGCCGCTCCGGAGCGGCGGGAACAGCCGCGCACGGGACACGCCATACATCCACAGCCCTCTTGGAAGCCACCGGATGAGCCGCCATCGTGTCTGTGCCCACAGGCAGCGGCTCCTGCCGCGGGTTGTCCCACCCGAGATGCGTTCGGAACAGCTGCCCCAGCCTGCGGGCAGAAATCAGATCCTGCATCTCTCGGTGGGATGTGACTGCGCTCATTCTCACCCCGCTGAACTCGGCGAATCAACTCTCCTAGTATGGCCGCAGAATCACTGAGGCCCGGAACTGTCGAGGTTCACCCGTTGGTGAAGCACCCGCGACAACCACGAGAGCCTCGAGTAGGGGCGCAACAGCTGATGCCCTGCCGGGGACTGTCGAGACATGGTCTGGCTGGTGTGGGGCCGGGGGTAGGTTCGCGGTGTGGCTTCTAGCCCGATGGTCTCACTCGCTTCCAGCGTCCATGCCGGCCCCTCAACGTTCGCGTTGCTGCTGGGGTCAGGCATCAGCGCGGGTTCGGGGGTGCTCAGCGGCTGGGAGATGACTGTTGATCTGATCCGCCGCCTACACGCCTACACGGCCCACCGGCCCGGACGCGGGCCTGTGGGCCGAGCGTCCTGGCGGACTGCCCACTCCAGCCGCCCGCCGGGCAGTCTGACAAGGCGCCATGCACAGGCCCTCGTAGCAGCCGGGCTATTCGACAGCGACGAGCACCTGACACAGGCGCTCCAAACCTACGACGAGCACCTCCGCTCAATCCGCCACTGGTTCTAAGGTGATGGAGCCTGCGAGGTGTCGGCAAAAGATTATGGCTGCCTCCCCCGGGACTTATGGAAGTTCTACCAGGATGTCCCCAGCCCACTTTGCGCTCTTAGATGAAGCGGCAGCCGCGGATTCGGGCGGCGACTGCGGGCCAGTCCGGGAGGGGTCCATAGACGAGCTGCCCGAGCGACGGGTAGGCGGCCTGCAGGTGCTGGTACTCGGCCGTGCCGGGCTGCCAGGCTCTCAGGGTGCGGTAGCCTGCGGCGGGCGGCGGCGCGGTCGGGCGATTCACGTTGCGGCGTTTGCGCACTTCGGCGTCGGAGTGTTGCATGTGGGCGACAGCGTCTTGTGTCTGCCGGGCGCCGAGTTGGTTCTGTTTGGTGAGCCATCCGATGAGCATGTAGATGTCGTAGTGGTCCCGCACGCGCGCTGCGAGAGAGTCGAGCGCCTCCTGCGGGGTCGCTGTGGTTGTGGTCTCACGCCAGCAGACGGCATCGAGTTTGTCGACAAGAGCTGTGATGGGGTGCATGCACCTGATGGTGGCCGGCATCGCTGCCGGTATGCCCGAACTCGCCAAGTAGGGCCGACCGGGCAAGTCGAGGATGTACTTGGGGTCGATGTCACGGATGCCCATGTCGGATTCGACGGCGGTGTTGCTGGTTCCGGGCAGCACCGAGCTGTAGTGGTAGAGCACATCGCGGAACAGGTTGCCGCCGCCGGGGCCTCGTCGCTGGGCTGTGACCCCAAGACCCGTAGCGGCACGCTGTTGATACTCGTTCAGCAGGTTCTTGCCCTGCTTGTTGCTGCACGCTGCGAGGCCACCTGGAAACGAGACGTTGAAGTCGGCGTCTTCTGAGAGGCGCTCGGTGATGCCGACGAGCGCGAGCATCGAGCCGCCGCTCATGCAAGCGGAGCTGCCGGGATATTTCTGGCTGCCGGCTTGCATCATCCGCGCCACCTGGAACATCCAGTAGTCGCGTTCAATGCTCGCGGGATCCAGAATCCCGTGGGCGTGCTGCTGCAGCGCCGCCCGCAACGCAGCGGGCGCCGGACCACCAGGATGGACGGCCGCTGGCGGTCCCGAAACCCCCGTTGGTGGTTGCTGCGTCGTGGCGCTGGAAGGCGATTTCTTGTCTGGCTTGCGGTGTTCGGGGTACTTGCAGACGCCCAGCGGCAGCTTGCAGGGCTGCCCCGTGACGGTGTTGCGGGATCCGCACTGCTCGCGCCGGCGCGCCATCTCAGCGCGCCTTCGCGTTGGCAACGACCGCGGCGATCATGTCGGCGAGTTCCTCCACCCGTTGGCGAAACAACCGACGACGCGGTGGTCGCTCCTCGGCAGCCGCGTAGAGCAGTGCGTCAGGATCAGGAACGATCGCTCCGTTGCTCAAACCCCAGCCCAGCAGAATGCCTGCCCTTTCGAGGCCGGCCTGCCAGGGGTCGCCCACCAAGGGGTCTGCGTTGGCCCAGCGGTCGAAGGTGGCCACCGCTTCGAGGTAGGTGGCTTCGCTGGTGTTGAGGTCGCGGCGGCGGGGGTTGCGTCGCCCGACGAGCTTGACACCAGCGATGGGGTCGCGGCAGCGGGGTTCGCCGGGCACAGCGAAGGCGAAATGCACCGGAACCTGGGGCAACCACCCAGCTCGGCTCGCCCCGTGATACTCCGCAGCTGCAGCATGGGGGCCGGCGAAGGCTTCGCCAATCCGCACCCGTGAAGGCAACAACATCTGCCCGTTGACGCGATCTGGCGCCCCGGCCTTCCAGTACAGACTCGGAGCGACCCGCGCGATGCGCCGCCGCCAGATCGGCTGGTTGGCCTCTCGGTGCAAGAACGCCCTCACCGCCCCGGGGCTCGGACCGGGCACATCGCCCAGCCCGAAGAAGGAATCGCCAGGCAACTCGTCGACCCAGAGGCTCTGCCCAGACACGGCCGGCATACCCGACTCCTCCATTATCCGTAACTACAGCACAAAGCATACCAGAGCCAAGGGCGACGCGCTGGCGGGCCCGGGGGCGTGAGGGCGCTCGGTGTCGGCTGGCACAAGATCAACGACCCAGGTGGCGGCGTGGGCTCCGATGGCGGTGAGGGCTCGGGCTTGGAGGGGGGGGGGGTTCGGCGGGTGGTGAGCGCGATTTGTCGGCTCGCCGGCGTCGAGTTGGACGCGGCGGATGCGGTTGAGTTCGCGCAGGGCCCGGGCGGCGCTGAGGTGCTGGTCGCCGAGGTCGGGGTCGCGGACGTCGGCTTCAGCGAGGGCTCGGCCGATCAGGGTCTCGATCACCGCGGCGTAGACGCAGACGGCTTAATCAACCGCTCCCTCCAAGTACCGACGAAGGGGGTCGGTAGCCTGCACCCGGTTCAGGGCCGAGATGCTCTAGCCGCAAATCAGAGCAAGGAGATCACCGGATGGGCACTCAGGAGCTTCGATGGGGGAAGCCCGGACGATGCCCGTCGTGCAGCGTGTTCTGTTGGAGATGCTCCTGAAACGGCATCTCGTCGCTTCGGGCCAGTCGGTCCAGGGCAAACGCCTCGTGAAGCTGATCGACTTGGCGGTCGAGCACCTTGATCTGTCACAGACGTTGAAGACCGGGTTGACTGCTGTCCGTGAGCAGGGGAACACAGCCTTGCACGACCCCTACGGCATCACCGAAGACGCCAACCCCGAAGCCCTTCGGTGGCTGTTTCAAGCCGTGGACGAACTAGTTGAAGAACTGCACGTCAGACCTCAGAAATGGGCTGATCTGGCAGGGATCGAAGACGACAAAGAACCATTCTGAGGGAGCGGACATGGGACTAGTGTCTCGAGACATCAAGGCATCATTTCTGACTTCCACGGCTCCGGCGCCTTGCAGCACCGAAGCCGCATGAAGGCTGAGTTCGGACTACACACACGGGCGGAGTCCAGTTCGACCGCAACCGCAGCCGAGTCGACCCAGATGGCCCACACCCCCGACTGGCTACCCGACCCGCCCGCAGCCAATGAGGCCGCGCCAGGGGCCCGCCTTCGGGCCGTGCTCGGCGACAACCCGCTCCAGACGGCGTTGGCCACTGTCGCGGTGGCGCTGCTCGTCTTCGTGCTCACCGACAACCGCAGCCGCGTCGACCGCGTCGAAGACACCGTGAACGCCAGGATCGACCGCCTTGAAGACACGATGAACACCAGATTCGCCGAGCAGGACGCCAAGATCGACGAGATCAACTTGAAGCTGACCGCGCTGATCGCAGCGTTGAACAAGACCGGCGAGGTCGACGCGGCCATCGAGGGCAGGCTCCTGGACTCCGAGTCTCCTCCGGGCGCCGGACGCCCGTGAGTCTCAATGCGAACAACCTTGACTATCGACGACGACACCGGACCGCGGCGACTGGCTGGCTCGCTACTCCAGCCCGAACTCGGGAACGTAGCGCTCCTCGCTGGGGCCGTCGGGGGCGTCGGGGAGCATCTCTTTGATCGCTTCGACGCTGGCCGTGTACATGGGGCGGGTCCGAGGGGCCAGGTTCATCATGTACATGGCCCGCCACCACTCCAGTTCCTGGCGGCAGGGAGGTCCACCCTCGAACTCCTCGAACACGGCCCGCCAGGTGGACGGCATATGGCCGTTGCGGCGGGGTTCCGCCATGACGGAGTAGTACAGGCTGATCCAGCTGGCGCGGATCGCAGGGTCAGTCTTGGCTCGCTTCCGCAGCCGGTTCGCGGCACGCCACTGCTTGATCAACACCATCGGTGGCTGATTCTACGGCGACGCCACTTGCGGCACGCCCGCGACCCGGCGGCTCATCGTGCCGTCGCCTAGAAGAACCGCCACGGCACGGACGGGTCGTCCCAATGCTCCACACGCCGCAACAGCTCCGTGTCGGCATCCGGCACCACCCCCCACAGACAGGACAGCCAGACCAACTCGATCGCCTCGTCCGCGGCGTAGATGTGGGCCAGCAGGCGATCGTCCACCGAGCCGTGGTAGGCGGCGTGGATCCTTTCCAGCGCCGCCGGCTCCTGGTCGTGACGCACGTACTGCACCAGTGCCGCGGACAGGTCCACCTCCGGTGGGCCGACCCCCAGATAGTCGAGATCGACGAGCGCCAAGGTGCCGTCGTCGAGGCGCACGGCGTTGTTCGGGAAGGTGTCGCCGTGGATCAGCACCCGGGGATGACCCTCGCTGCTGAGCCCTGCCCAACACTCGCTGAGGGCCTCCACCCGGCGGTGCAGCACCTCTTCCAGGAAGCCGCGCACATCGGCCGGCACACCCCTCGCGGTCATCAACGGCAGCCGATCCGTCCATCGGGTGAGAAACGACACGCTGGGATCCCACGCCACCAGGGAGGCCGCCGGCTCGGTGCGGTGACACCGCGAGATCAGCGCCACGAGCGTCTCGAGGGGCAGCTCTTCGACCGACGTGTGCATCGGCCAGAAGGTGACGATCCGCCCGTCGCACAGCCGGCACGGATCGCACAGCGGCGCCACCATCGGCGCTCCTGCCGCCGCCAGCTGCGCCACATTGCGGAGATGGGCGGTGTGAGCTGCGAGGGGGCGACGCATGGTGTAGGCCACCCTGGCGACGACCCTGCCGTCCAGGCTCGCCATCACGATGTGGTTGCCCACACGAAGCAGCCGGAAACCAGCTGTGGTGAGTCCCAGCCCCCGTGCGGTGTCGCGCACCAGTTCCGCGGTCCGCTCGATGTCCAGCTCGGCGTCGCTGGCCGCCCCAGCCTCCACGAACCGCGACGCTAGTGACCGTTCGCCCTCCTACCGTAGTGTTGGCATGAAAATGGGATCCCCGGCTGTTCGTTACATCGCCCTGGGTGTGCTGATGGTCGGAGTGGCTGCAATTGCATGGACGGTGCTGGGCGGCGACGATGCCGGCGACGACTCCGCAGCCAGCCTCGGGGCCGCGGCTGCGGACTCCAGCGACGCCACCGCCAACGCTGCGGAGGACAGCGGCGCCGGTTCGGGTGCGGCTACCTCCGACGCCGGTGACGCCGACGGTGTCGTCACCGCGTCGCCAGCCACGACGGCACCCCCAGCCGGCGGTGACTCCGGCGACGAGACCGCCGACGAGTCGGCCTCGGCCGCGACCACCACCGTCGCCACCACGACGGTGCCCCCCGAGCCCATCGAGGTGCTGGGGACAGCCGACACGCTCACCGACCTCGACGGCTGGCTCAACACCGACGCCACCTCTCTGGAGGAGATCCGGGCCGCCAACAAGCTCACCGTGGTGCAGTTCTGGACCTTCGGATGCCGCAACTGCAAGAACACCCTCGACGCCCTCGGCCAGCTCTACGCCGACTTCCGCGACCAGGGCATGGAGATCGTGGGAGTGCACTCCCCTGAGTTCTCCTACGAGGCCGACGTGGACAACATCATCGAGGCCTCGGCCGACCTCGGCGTGATCTGGCCCATCGCCCTCGACACCGACAAGCGCAACTTCCATCGCTGGCAGCCGGGCAACATCGGCTACTGGCCCCGCGTCTACGTGATCGACGGCGACAACCAGATCCGCTTCGACCGCACGGGCGACGGCCGGACCACCTACGTGCAGCTCTACGAGACAGTCGAGCGGTTGCTGGCTGATGCGTGAGGTCGTGGGCGCGGTTGGGTGCGTCGTCGGCGGGCGGGGCGGTTGCTGGCTGATGCGTGAGGTCGTGGGCGCGGTTGGGTGCGTCGTCGGCGGGCGGGGCGGTTGCTGGCTGATGCGTGAGGTCGTGGGCGC